>Ga0209747_1000001_pt1 | contig 99709 bp, 82 predicted proteins | sample BarGraNGADG00311_FD_184498 | JGI IMG/M metagenome (GOLD analysis project Ga0209747, IMG submission 184498) | Arctic peat soil microbial communities from Barrow, Alaska - Barrow Graham LP Ref core NGADG0011-311 (SPAdes) (version 2) | ecosystem: Environmental > Terrestrial > Soil > Wetlands > Peat...
CACGGTACGCGACGCAAAGATAAGCTCGGTCAACCCCACGTCAGGAGCACAGGGGCAGACCATGAACGTCGCCATAGTGGGGACAGACACCAACTTCGTAAACGGTACTTCGGTCGCTAGCTTCGGCTCAGGCATAGCCGTGAACACCACCACGGTGTCAAATGCCACCCACGCCAGCGCCAACATAACCATCTTGCCTACCGCCGCTCCGGGTACCAGGGACGTGAACGTCACGACCGGAGGGGAGACACCGGACCCGCTGACGGGCGGGTTCACGGTGAGCACATATAAACCCACAATAGACAAGGTAGTCCCCGGGAGCGGACCCCCAGGCGCGCTGGTAACTATCACTGGATTTAACTTCGGCTCGAGCAGGGAGAGTAGTATCAAGGCCACAGCGGCATCCTACGTCTCTTTCAACGGTGTCGTCGCGTCGGAATACCAGGCCTGGAGCGATACAGCCATCATCGTGAAGGTCCCACTCGGTGCTTCCAGCGGCAACTTGGTGGTCACGACGGCCGAAGGTGACTCGAACGGGGAGCAGTTCACGATAGGTCCCGCATACAGCTATTACTTCGCGGAAGGCACGACGAGACCGAATTTCCAGGAGTGGCTGTGCCTGATGAACCCCAACGTGGACAAGGCGAAGGTCCATGTAACCTATATGATGGGTGACGGCACGACGCAGGGGCAGGACATATCGGTTCCGCAGTTAAGCAGGGCGACTGTCTACGTGCCCGACGTAATTGGTCTCAGCAAGGACGTGTCGACAAGGGTGGACTCTGACAAGCCTATAGTGGCGGAGCGCCCGATGTACTTCAACTACCTGCCCGTGTACGCACCGGGCCAGCAGTGGAACGGTGGACACGACGTGATCGGCGCGCTGGCGCCTGGCGCCGAGTGGTACTTCGCAGAAGGAACGACACGCCCGGGGTTCGAGGAGTGGATATGCCTCCAGAACCCGACGACTGCGACGGCGCACGTGCAGATCCTGTATATGCTGGGAACCGGACAGACTATGACCCAGGGAATCGACGTCGGCCCGACCACGCGCAAGACGATCGACGTCAGGGCAGCCATCGGCGCCAACGTCGACTGTTCCGCGAAGGTCACCTCCGACGTTGGTATAATCGCCGAGCGTCCGATGTACTTCAACTATATGGGAGATGCGAACGACAACTGGACCGGTGGCCACGACGTCGTAGGGGCTAACCGGCCCTGGACCAACTGGTACTTTGCCGAGGGAACGACACGGCCTGGGTTCGACGAGTGGGTATGCCTGCAGAACCCCAGTGACTCTGCCGCGTATGTGACTATCCTGTATAGCCTAGCGAACGGGGAGAACCCGAGCCAAGTGGTCACTGTCCCGGCGCACAGCCGGCAGACGATCAGTGTACCCGGGTTCCTTGGACGGGGCAAGGACGTGTCGATGCACATCGTTTCTGCTACACCCATAGTGGCGGAGCGACCGATGTACTTCAACTACGGTCCGGGCCAGCAGAACTGGAACGGCGGACACGACGTCATCGGCTCGAACGGTACCGCGAAAACCTGCGAGTTCGCAGAAGGCGCGACATGGGGCGGGTTCCAGGAGTACCTGTCGATACAGAACCCGAACTCGACCGACATCTCGGTGACGATCAACTACATGCTCGGCACCGGGGCGAACGCCATGCAGACGGTCCCAGTGAAGGCGATGTCGCGCGTGACGGTGGACGTCAACGCGTTCATCGGCCCCAACCAGGACGTCTCGGCACGCGTCACCTGCAACGACCCGATAGTGGTCGAGCGCCCGATGTACTTCAGCTACCAGGGCAGCGGGACGCGCCTGAACTGGACCGGCGGACATGACGTGATAGGGCTCTCTTACTGAGAACCACCTGACGAGTTGAACAGAGGGCGTCGCGACCCACGCGGCGCCCTCTCTATATATTGAGGTCGAATCGGCCCACCACAACACTCGCTTGTATTAGTTCAATGCCTTCCACGCCGCGAAAAAAAGTGCTTTGAAAATTGGTTGAAAAATGGTAGATTATTCTATACTTCTGTTAACGGTTGTTAACTTTAATTAAAGTTGGTAACTTTACGGCGCGTGTTTTGGTCCGGGGCTGGGGATGGCGTGCCTCTTTTTCGGCTCTTAGGGTGAGAGCTTAATTTCCCGCCCCCTGACGTATCGGAGAGTATCTGTGGCTAGTGAAGCCATGGTCCGAAACCTCGTAAAAAAAGCAAAAGGCCGGGATCCTGACTCTTTCGGCAAGCTTTACGACGAGTACGTGGACCAGATCTTCAGGTACGTCTACTACAAAGTTGGCAACTTCGCCGAGTCTCAGGACCTGACCGGGCAGACTTTCCTGAAGGCTTTCGAGAACATCGACTCCTACGAGGTAAGGGACGTCGCGTTCAGCTCGTGGCTCTACCGTATCGCGCACAACCTTCTCGTCGATTACTTCAGGCGCGAATCAAAGCGTGAGAACGTGCCCATCGAAGACCAGCCGCCGACACCTTCGACCCGCGGCAACCCGGTCGAGACCGTTCTCGCCGACCTGGACAGCGAGCGCCTGTACCGCGCGCTCAACAGGCTCACGCACAACCAGAGAGAAGTCCTCGTGCTGAAATTCATCGACAACATGTCCAACAACCAGGTCGCCGAGATCATGGGGATCTCCGTGGGAGCGGTCAAATCCACGCAGAAACGCGGCCTTCTCGCCCTGAACAGGATCCTTTCGAACTCCGACAGCCCCGGGGTCGAATTCCTGGCCCGTTGATTTTTCCTGCTTGAACCCGTAACTTTTACCCAATCCTTTCGTTTAAGTGACCGGAAAGGCGCGCTGGAACCATTTTGCTATGAGGGGTGGCCAAGTTGGCTCGCAACGAAGATTCGGCTAACCTGATCGATAAGCTTCTCGGCGTCGTCCGCACGGACAGAAGCAAACTACCGGGGGTGCTGAACAAGAACAGCTCCGCCCGTGGTGAGCTCGAGCCGGCGATGAGAGCAGCTATCGCGATGGACTCCGTTGAGCAGCCCGTGATGTCGTCGCGGGCGAGGCAGGAGTACAGGCAGCGTGTTCTCGCGCTGGGCGCCTCGGCGAGGGCCGCGGGCGTGGCAGCCGGCGGAGCGGTAGTGGGCAAGGCCGTTGCGGTCAAGGTCAAGACACCGACCGCGTCACACTCCCCGGGCAAGAACTGGATGCTGAACCCCAGGCTCCAGGCCGCCGTCAACATCGGCGTGATAATACTCCTCCTGGTATTCGTGGCTATGGCCGGCATCATGGTCATGCCCGTCAAGACGCCCCTCGGCCAGCTGATCGGAGAGATGGCCAACCACAAGTTTCTCCTCGAAGGGATAATGAGCAACTCCGACCCGAAGTCGATGGCTAAGGCGATCAACCAGAACCCGCAGTTCCTCTCCAGTCTCATCGCGCAGTTGCCTCCCAAGGTGATCGCCGACGCGGTCAACAAGAACCCCGAGATGACCGTGAAGATGATGGCGGTGCTCGATCCCAAGGCGATCGCGGTCCCCATCAACGAGAACGGCGCGAAGATCGCCGAGCTGATCGGTTACCTCAACGTGAAGATGCTCGCCCGGGTCATCAACGAGAACAACCAGATGTCCTCCGACCTCATGAAATATCTCGACCCGCAGGTCATAGCGTCGATCGTGAACGCGAACGAAAAGTTCCTCGCCGGGATGATCTCGTTCCTGTCCCCGGTGGTGCTCGCGGACGTGATAAACAACAACGGTCCGATGATAACGGCCGTGATGGGCTACATGGACCCGAAGAACTCGGCGATGATGATCAACAACAACGCCCCGTTCCTCTCGGCCCTGGTCGGCAGGCTCGACCCGGGCGTCCTCGCCGGCGCGATCAACGCGAACGAGGCCTTCGTGCTTGCGATGATGAAGAGCTCCAACCCGGACGCGGTTGCGACGGCAGTGAATAACAACGGCAGCTTCCTGATCGCCCTGGTCGGCCGGCTCAACCCGGCGGTCATTGCAGGGGTCCTGAACGACAACGCGTCGTCGGTCACGAGGATAATGAACTCGATGGACCCGTCGGTCGCGGCCGACATAATCAACAACCAGGGGTTCATGCTGCGCGTGATCGGGGCTATCAACCCGGCGGTCATAGCCGGTGCGCTCAACGCTAACGGCGGTTTCCTTACCGCGCTGGTCCAGAACATGGACCCGAGCACCATGAGCCACACGATGGATAACAACCAGGACTTCCTGGCCAAGGTGGTCAACAACGTGTCACCGGACTTCGTTGCTTCGATCGCCAACAACCAGGCGTTCCTCACCAAGGTCATGGCGGCGTCCAACCCGGCGATAACCTCGCAGATACTGAACGCGAACCAGGCCTTCGTGGTAAGCCTGATCAGCTGCATCGACCCGAAGGTGATCGCGGGCGCGATGAACGCGGCGCCCAATGCGACGCAGGAACTGATCGCGAACCTGAACCCCGACGTGATCGCAGGCGTGGTCAACGACAGCGGTTCCTTCATCGATGCGATGATGAAGAAGACGAACCCCGAGATCATGGCGAAGATCATCAACGCCAACGGGCCGATGCTCACGAACCTCATCGCAAGGCTTGACCCGGCGATGCTTGCCGGCGTACTGAACAACAACGAAGGCTTCCTGACGGCTGTCATGTCCAAGACCGATCCGCAGATGACGGCGACGGTCGTCAACACGAACGGTCCGTTCCTCACCGCGCTCCTCCAGTACCTGAACGCCCAGGTGCTTGCGGACGCGATGAACGCGAACCCGGACATGACGAGCCGCATGATGAGCTACATGTCGCCATCCGCGATAGCTTCGATCCTCAACTCGGACATCGGCAAGGAATTCCTGAAGAACCTCGTCGGGTTCCTGAGCCCCGAGGTGATGGCGAGGTCCAGCAACGAGAACGCGGCCTTCATGACCGGCCTGATGAACAACCTCGACGAGAACACGCTGGGCGGCGCGGTCGGCAGCACTTCCGGCCAGAACTTCCTGGCGGCCCTGGTCGGTGACGGCGTCACCACCGGGCTCCAGGCAAGCAGGCTGGCTTCGGCGGTGGCGGCCAACCCGTCTTTCGTCTCACTGATGCTGAAGTACGTGCCCGGTCATCCTGAGGAGAGCGGCATGGACCCGATAGCGATGGCGGATACGCAGCACCGGATACACCTGGCGTCGGTCCCGACATATAACGACTTCGTCGGCCGGCTGCTGAGCGCGATCAACTCGGCCGGTGCGACTCACGCTCTCGCCACCGCGATAAACTCGAACCAGACGTTCCTCTCGAACTTCATGGGGACGAACGACTCGGCCGTCATCGCCGACCTCGTGAACCAGCCGAACACCAGGGCGCTGATAATGGCCTTGCTCGACGACCCGAACATGGGCGGACTGGACCCGCTGAAGATTGCACAGGCGATGAACATGAACCCGACGGCGATGGCGGGCGTTCTGGGACGTATGAGCCCGAGCATGGTGGCAGGAATCCTGAACTCACACAATACGCTGCTGCCTACGTTGCTGGCGCAGCTCGACCCGTCAGTTCTGATCGCGGGCATGCCGGATAGCTCCAGCGCGCTGATGACTCACCTGTCGTTGGTGGTAGATGCGAAGATAATGATCAAGGTCTTCGGCAGCTGGACGCCGATTTCAGGTGGAGGCCAACTGTGGACCCTGAAGGCGCGGGCGTCCGGGTCGCACAGGCCGTGATGTCGAATGGAAAACGCAAGAGTGAACCGGAGGCATGAGTAGCATGTTGCGCTCGAGGGGGATACAAGGCCTGGTCAACGTGGTGGTCATAGTATTGGTGCTTGTAGCTCTGATACTGGGCGTTTCCATGGTGCTCCCGGTCAAGAGCCCGATGGGCAGCCTGATGGGCAAGCTGGTCAGCCAGAAGGGCCTCCTTTCCGGGATGCTCTCGCGCCTGAGCCCGAAGGTTCTGGCCGAGGCGATGAACAAGAACCCGGAAATGATGTCGAAGATGCTCGAGGAGCTCGATCCGAAGTTGGTGGCCGAGGCGGTCAACGCCAACGAGAAGTTCATCACTGAGCTCATCGGTTATCTGGATCCGGTGGCGACGTCGAAGAGCATGAACCCTGACTTCGTTGTCTCGCTGACCAAGTACATCGATCCCCAGGTCGTCGCTTCCGCGGTCAACAAGAACGGCAAGTTCCTCACCGAGCTGGTCGGAGAACTGGACGCGAAGACCATGGCGCAGAGCATGGGCCAGAGCATGGACTTCTCGAACAAGGTGATGTCCTACCTCGATCCGAAGGTTCTGGCCGACGCGATCAGCGCCAACCAGGCCTTCCTCACGGCGCTGGTCGGCAACATAAACCCGGATGTCCTCGCCAACGCCATAAACGCGAACGCGGCGAAGAGCGCCCAGACCATCAACTACATAAACATCAATGTGCTGGCCAGCGTCATCAACTCCAACGGGCCGTTCCTGACAGGCCTGGTCGGAAAGCTGAGCCCGGACATGGTCGCCCGTGCGATGAACGCGGACCCGACCTTCACGGTCAGCCTGGTCAACAAGCTGAACCCGCTCGTGATCGCCAATGTAGTGAACAACGCCGGCGGCCTGATCATGGGCGTCCTGGACAGGATATCCACGCCGCTCCTCAGCGCCGTCGCCAACAACACGGCGATGACGGCCAAGCTGACCGCCAAGCTGTCGCCGGCTTCGATCGGCGGCCTGGTCAACCAGATAGGCGGCTTCGCGAGCCAGCTGATCAACTCCCTCGACCCCGGGGTCATAGCGGGAGTGCTCAACAACAACATCCCGTTCGTCGTCGCGATGAGTAGTAACACCAACCCGGACCTCATCGCGAACGTGCTGAAGAACGAGAAGTTCCTCACGGACGTCATCGCGCGCCTCAATCCCTCCTGCATAGCGGGGGCGATGAACGCGAACACCTCGATGATGTCGAACATGCTCGCGGGCCTCGACCCGGCGGTCATCGCCGGGATAGTGAACCAGAGCACCGACTGGATAGCCCGCCTGCAGATGGAGATGGATCCGGCTACCACCGCGAACGCCATCGGGCAGTCGAGCGGTTTCCTGAACGCGCTCGTCGCCAGACTTGACCCTGGAGTCATCGCCAAGGCCATCAACGCCAACCCGGACATGACGGGCAAGCTGCTGCCATACCTGAACGTAGACGTGATCGCGGGCGCGGTGAACGCGAACGGCGGGTTCCTGTCCGGCCTGGTCGGGAACCTCAACACGACTGTCCTGGCGAACGCGATGAACGCCAACCCGTCGCTGACCAGCGACCTGATCGCCAAGCTCGACCCGGCGGTCATCTCGGGCGTCGTCAACGGCAACGGTCCGTTCCTGGCAGACCTGATGAACAGGATGAACCCCGAGATAACGGCACGGGCCGTGAACGCCAACGGGGCGCTCCTGACGCAGCTGCTCGGGCCCGGCGGGATAGCTCCGGCGACCCTCGGATACGTCGTCAACAACAACCCGACATTCGTGAAGGGTATGATCTCTTACCTGGACGCGCACGCCAGCGCCGTTCCGATGAACAACAGCGACCTGACCGTGAGGCTGATGAGATACGACCCGCAGTCGGGGACGTTCCCGCTTTCCCCGGCGGTGGTCGCGAACCTTCTCAACACGCACGGTACGTTCGTCGCGAACCTCCTCGGAGCGACCAACGGTGGGGCTAACATCCTCGCCCCGGCACTCGCCAACGCAGTGAACGTCAACGGTGCGTGGCTGACAGCGATGATGAACGAGACGACCGCGATCGGCGGAAACTCCGACATGGTCGACGTCATCAACAACAACCCGGGCGCGCAGGCGCTGATCAACAGCCTGCTGCAGCCGGGCATGCTGAGCCCGAGCGTCCTTGCCGGCGCCATGGCGGCCAACCCGGGGATGACGATCGCGATGCTGGCGGCTCCGCCCGCGGGCATCAATCCCGCCCCGCTGATGCAGATACTCGACGACCCACGGATAGTGGCGTTCGTCGGGAACCTGATGGGCAACATGAGCGCCTCGGGGACGGCGGAAATGGTTAAGGAACTGGTCAACCCGAACGGCGGGCACGCCGGCCAGTTTCACATGATCTCCAACCTGCTCCGGAACCTGCAGCCGCAGGTGATCGCTAACGCGGTCGCGGGCCCGGCAGGGAACCCGAACTCGAACGTCCTGCGTCGCACGGAGATGTACGGGACGACGAAGGTACTGATGTCAGGCATGTCCATCATGAACATGAGCGGATGGACCCAGCTGGTGGACGCGGTGGTATCGTCCGACGTGTCGACATGGGGGCCTTACTAGGATGTCGGAAGGTAACAAGATGAGAGGCCAGGGGTAGCGAGATGCTGTATAACAGGAATCTCCAGACTTTGATCAACGCGTTCATCGTAGTGCTCCTCGTAGCGGGCGTGGTCCTCGCCGCGGTAGCTTTTATACCGACGCGGAGCCCGCTTGGGCCACTGATCGGCAAGATGAGCAATGACGTGAAGAGCACGTCTGCGATGCTCGGTGCGCTGGACCCGAAGCGCGTCGGTGAGGCGCTGAACGACAATCCGCAGTTCTTGGTGGATGTCATGAAGTACTCCGACCCGACGGGCATGGCTGTCGCGATCAACGAGAATCCGGAGAAGATAAGCGCGATCCTGAAGTACCTGGACGCGAAGGTTATAGCTAACGCGGTGAACTCGAACGAGAAGTTCGTCGCGGCGGCAATGGCAGCGTCTGACCCGAAGGTGACCGCGTCCATAATAAACCGCATCGGGCCGTTCCTCTCCTCGCTCGTCGGTGACCTGGACACGCAGGTCGTAGCCAATGTCATCAACGACAACGGCCCGTGGCTGAATCAGCTCCTCCAGTACACCGACTACGCGGTGATCGGGCAGGCCATGAACGCCAACCCGGAATTCACCTCGAAGATCGTCGGGTTCCTGGATCCCGGTGCGATAGCCGGTGTGGTCAACGGCAACGGTCCCTGGATCACCAGCCTGATAGGCAAGCTGAACCCGGCCGCCCTGAGCGCCGGCATGGCTCAGAACACGACCTTCATATCGAACCTGATGGGATTGCTCGACCCGAACGTGATAGCCGGTGTCGTCAACGGGAACCAGGCGTTCCTGACCGCGGTAGTCGGCAAGATGAACCCCGATGACCTCGCCCGCACCTCTCAGCAGACGGCGGGCTTCACGTACAACGTGGCGATGAACATCAGCCCCGGCCTGATAGGGATGATAGCCAACAACCAGGCGTTCCTGACCAGGTTGATCGGCAAGCTGAGCCCGTCCGGGATCGCGGCGACGATGAGCTCCACGCAGGAGTTCAGCGCGGCGCTGATCAACTACATCGACCCGGCGGTCGTGGGAAGCATAATCAACAACTCCGCGCCGTTCATCACCGGGCTCCTCGGCAATCTGTCGGTTGAGTTCCTGGGCGCTGTCGCGAACAACGCCGAGATGATGAACAAGGTCGTCGCGAGGCTCACTCCGCAGCCGCTGGCCGGCGCGATAAACGCCAACGGCGCCTTCCTGGCGGGCCTGATGGGCCAGATGAGCACCGTGGGCGCGGCCCAGGCGATCAACAACAACCCGGGCTTCCTGAAGGGCCTCCTGGCCAACCTGGACCTGGACAAGATCAACGGCATGATGAACCAGACCTGGGCGTGGACGGCGGCCCTGCTGGGCAAGCTCGATCCGGGCGTGCTGGCGGGCATCATCAACGGCAACGGCGACTTCGTCACCAGGCTGGTGTCGAAGCTCGATCCGGACGCCATGTCGCAGGGGATGAAGGACCCGACGTTCGTCAGCAACCTGCTGGCCCGCCTCGACCCCGCGGTCATCGGCGGAGTGGTGAACAACAACGGTCCGTTCCTCACACAGCTGATGGGCAAGCTCGATCCGCAGAGCACGGCGCAGGCGATAAACAACAACGTGGCGTTCATCACCAACCTGCTGAGCTACCTGAATCCCCAGGTGATAGCAAATGTAATGAACAACAGCGGGGAGTCGACCAGCCGCATGATGGGCTACCTCGACCCGGCCGTTATAGCTTCGGTGGTCAACGCGAACGGCTCCTTCGTGATCGGCCTGCTAGGCGAGCTGTCGCCCAGCGTGCTGACGGGGGCGATCAACACCAACGCCGGCCAAACGTTCCTGACCCAGCTGCTGAACCCGAACATCGGCATGGACCCGCTGGTGATGGCCCGGGGCATGAACCAGAACCAGAAGTTCACCGAGGCCTTGATGGACCCGGCCTCCGGCATAGACGCATGGATGCTGGCGGCGGTGCTCAACAACCCGACCTCGCAGTCGTTCCTGAACTCGCTGATCGGCAACCTGAACGCGGGCCAGATAAACACCGCGATGAGGAACGCGATCAAGCTGTCCTACAAACCGGACGGCACGCCGCAGACTCCCAGCGGCATGTTCTACGACCTGGTGAAGCCTTACATCCCGGGTGACCCGCAGCACAGCGGCATCGACCCGAAGGTCATCGCGGGCATCGTGAACAATAACCCGACCTTCATCGGCGAGCTGATGGGCGCGATGGAACCCTACGCGGCACAGACCGCGCAGATATTGAATGCGGCGATGACGCCGGATGTTCATGGTTATTCATTCCTCAATTCCCTGGTGACCCTGCTAAACGGAGACGCCACGGCCCGTCAGAATATCGCGAACGCGCTCGCGAACCCGGATGCGCTCACCATGAGCCAGAACCTGATGCTCGCGATGGGCGGCGACAGCGACCTGGTCGGGTGGCTGGCGGACGAACTGAACTACGCGCAAAACGACAACAAGCTCAGGAACGTGACCTTCAAGATCTGGAGCGACCCGGCCTCTATGCCGCAGATATGGGGCGTCACGATCAGCCCGTACCTGTTCGGGAACTTCAGGAGCGCCTCGAACGAAACTCCCCCTTGATCCCGGGGGACGGAGCGCGCGTCTAAAAGAATAACGAATGACATTGTAGCGGGAGTCAAATCCCGCTACTTTCTTTAAAACGGCGGCAATACGAGGAGGGTCGACGATTTGAAAACAGCCGGGAGGTCTGTAGCTTGTATAGCAATCGTGGCCTTGACGCTGGCCCTCCTGATTTCGATCCTGGGCCCTGCCTCGTCGGCGCTCGCGGCACCGCCGGGCGGCTCGTGGTCCGATGCTTTTCAGAACAAGCGCAAGGTCGGCTCGGTCAACAAGACCACCGTCACGGCGGGGAAGCTGAGGCTTGCCGAAGGACCGCCGCAGAGCCTTGGCGACGCGGTGCCCGGCGAAGATTGTGTCTACTCGATAGCGACCCAGTCAGGAAAGGTTTACGCGGGTACCGGCCCTAAGGGCCACCTGGTTGAGTTCTCGCCTGACGAGTACTACCAGGAGCAGTTCCATGGCGCACCCCACAGGGGTGTGCTCAACAGCCGGGGACAGGTGCTGGCCGACAAGCTCTCGTCGCCGCGCACGTCGCTGGCGAAGGCCCTTACTTCCGCAGGCGGTCTCGTTTACGGGGGCACCGGGGTCGCCGGTGTCGACGGGGAGATCTTCTCCTTCGACCCGTCGAACCCGGGCAAGGCGTGCGTGCTCCTCGGAGAATGCACCGGCGAAGGCCCGGTTCTATCGATGACGACAGACGGGACCCTGGTCTACGCAGGGACATCCAGCGGTCATGTCTTCTCTTACACCCCGGCGACTCACACGCTCACGGACATGGGAGCGATGGCCGTCGGACAGGCCGTCAACGCGCTGGCATGGCACGGCGGCCGCCTCTACGCTGCGAGCGAAAACGGTCATCTGTTCGATTACGTGGCGGCGGCCTTCAACGACCTTGGCGATGCCGGCCACGGGGCGCTTGTGTCACTGTTCGCCGGTACGACGCTCTTCGTCGGCGCGGAAGACGGATGGATCACGGAGTGGAACGGCGCGGCCTTCTCGGACGTCGGTCGACCGTCAGGTGGTTCCGATGGTGTCAACGCGTTGCTCGAGACGGCTGGCGTCGTGTACGCGGGACTGGAGAACGGCCACGTCTACTCGAAGACCGGGGCCGCCGCGTTCGACGACCTCGGGCTCCCTGAGAACTGTGACAGAAAGCCGGTTCGCTGCCTCACGGAACTTTCCGGGGTTGTGTTCGGCGGGACAGGAGACAACGGCGCCAGGGGCCATATGTTCAGGATTGGTGGCAATGAAGACTGGGGCAATCCTCCAAGCGCCGGGGCCATATCATCTGTCATCTCTTACCCGGCGATAGGTCCCGGCGTGTTCGTGAGTACCGACACCGGCTACCTGTACCAGATGACGTGCGCCGCGGACGGCTCGCCGAGCTGGACCCCCCCGTATAACGGTAGTGTCTCTCTCGGCGAGATAGACGACATGTGCGGCTTCAACGGTACCGTCTACATCGGAATGGCCGACGGACGGCTGCTGCGGTTCAACATGACGGCCACCGAGGTGTTCAAGGACCTCGAGACCGGCTCCGCGTCGAGGATAAACGCCGTCGTGCTGAAGCTGGAGGCAGACCCGCTCAAGCACGTTTACCTCGGGCTGGACAACGGACACATATTCGAGGGCTCGACCGTCGACGGTGAGACCATGAGCTTCTCCGACCTGGGAGCGGTGGAGCCGGGAGGCTCGCCGGTCAAAGACGTCGAGCTGTTCAACAACCTCGTCTATGCGAGCCTTGCGAACGGGGACGTCTACCGGCTCGAGGGCGGCTCACTGACTCTCGCCACGTCCACCGGGGCGAGTTCGGCGAACAGGCTTGTCGTCAGCGGCAACCTCCTTTATGCAGGGCTTCAGAACGGCAAGGTCTATTCGTACAACGGCACAGATCCGGCGGCGGAGGTAACCGACTGCGGCGGCGCAGTCACCTCGATGGCGGCCGCCGATACCGGCGTCGTGATCGGGAACGCCGACGGCCATGTGAGAATCTACGACACTGCGCTCAGGGACACCGGCCTGGCTCCGGGCGGCGCTTCAGTGAACTCGATGTGCCGCCTGCAACAGAAAGACGGCAACGAGATGGGTATCGCGCACGTCTGGTGCGGCACAGCGGACGGGTCCCTGTTCTCCAGCGGCGACGCGTATCTCGCAGACGAAGGACAGGTGGTCAGGAAGCAGATAATGGTCAACTGCGTCACTGACGCCGGTAACGGGCTCTTCTACGCCGGCACCTACCGGAACGGACACTTCCTCAAGATCGACGCGAGCGACCCGGAACACATAGAGGTAATCGACAGGGGACGGGCGGTAGACGGTGAGAGGGAGATCGAGGATGTCCTCGTGAGGTCGGACGGCAGGGTCTTCGGCTCGACGTATGGCGGGACCAACGAGATCCATAACCCGATAGGCGGGAGGCTGTTCGAGTATGTCCCCGCTACCGACACCTTCGTCGACAAGGGACGGGTGCCGAACGATACCACCTGGTGGGTCACCTGCCTGGAGGAAGGGCCCGGGCTCCTGATGTACGGCGCCACGTGCCCGTCGCTCGACCCCGCGAGCTACCCCGGGCGGCTGTTCTCATGGGACGGTGACGCTGTGCCGACCGACCTGGGGGTGCCACAGCCCGAGGCGGGCGTGAGAGACCTCGTCGTCGACTCCGGACCGGTCTACTTCGGGACCTACGACTACGCCGACGACACCAACTCCAACATCTTCCGGTATGACCCCGGCGTCGGCTACACGCTGCTGGGAGAAACGCCTTACCCGGCGGGCGGTACACACAACAGCAGGTTCGTCGAGTGGATGAAGAAGGGTTCGGACGGGCTGATATACGGCACGCAGTACAGCGGGTATGTCTTCTCGTTCGACCCGGCCGATTACGCCGGCAGCGCGAAAGAGCTCTTCACGCTGGGCAGCCCCAACAACTTCAACTACCCGATAGGCGTCGGGCAGGACGACACGCTGCTGTTCGGAAGCATGAACGGGAGCGGCGGCGGCAGGGCTTATAACTACGACCCGGCGCTGAGCTCGCTTCGCGACCTGGGGCAGCCGATGCCGGGCCAGCAGTCGAGAGTGACATGCCTGGCGACCGCGTCATCCGGGCCCACCGGGCTGATAATCGGCGGCACCGAGGGCAGCTATGCAAACCTCGGCGGCGGGATCTTCAAGATTGACGCTTACACGACGGACGCGGCGAACGCTGTTTCAACCGACGTGCGGCCCGGCGTTCGCGACCGGGGGCAGCCGCTCCCGGGACAGGAGAACGTCACCGCGCTCTGCGCCTTGCCTGGAAGCGTCGGGGACATGGTCCTGGAGGCCTCGGAGAGTTCGGGCGGCGACGCGAAGCTGTTCACGTTCGACAGGACCCATGCCGCCTTTACCGTACTCGCGACCGTCGACGGCCACAAGACAGTCCAGTCGCTCTGTTCTGACGGAAGCAGATACGTGTACATGGGGACGGCCGGAGTCGGCGCGGATGACACGGTGGTGCTCCGGATGGATTCATTGGAGCCTACCAACATAACCCATGTGCCCATAACAGGGATCCCCCCAGGGACGAAGAGCATCTACGGGCTGGCGATCTCGGGCGGAAAGCTCTACGTCGGGACGGGCGACAACGCGTCCGGCCGTCCACACATGATCTCCTATGACCTCACCAGCGGGATATCGAGTGACCTCGGGGAATGCGGCGAGAACCCCGGAGACACGCTCAGGCAGCTGGTCGTCCTCGGACAGAACGTCTACGGCGCGCTCGCCAAGGCAAGCGGCGGCGACAACAACATAAAGCTTCCGATCTACAACACCGTGACTCACGGCCTGACGGACGTCATGCTTCCGGTGCCGTCAGGTTATAACAACAGCGTCTACTCAATGACGACCCTGGGCGGCTTCCTGTACCTCGGTACCGGCGACGACGGGAACCTGGCCTGCTACGACCCGGCTCACCCCGGTGAGTTCCAGGCGCTCTCAGGTCCATGGCCGCTCCCGGCCGGGATGGCTGTCACGGCGTTGAGCAGTGCAGGCGGTTCGGTCTACGGCTGCGCCGGGAGCACCGGGCGGCTCTTCAAATACCTGCCGGGGACAGGCTTCACCGACCTCGGCCCGGTAACGGACGCGAACAGCGGTTCGTCCTGCGCCGCGGCGAACGACACCGGCAAGGTCTTCTTCGGCACGTCGGGGGACGCGAGGCTGATCGAGTTCGACCCGACCTATCGTTTCCGGTGGCGCATTGTGATCAGAGTCGTGGACGCCGCGCCGCCGACCACGACGGGCACCGTCGATATCGTGCGGGAGGACGGCGTGACACCGCTCGTGACCGGTGTCGTCGACGGGCAGAACGTCAGCGCCGACATCGATGCCGAAGCCAACCCGGGCGTGAGGCTGAAGGCGAACCTGAGGACCACCGATCCCTATTCGACTCCGGCGCTGAGGAGCTGGGCGCTCTCCTGGACCGGCCTGCCGGGGATAGACAGCTGCTATCCATCGAGCGCCTACGCGGGCGGTTTCATCCGGGTTTCGGGCTCGAACTTCGGCGCGACTCCGGGGACGGTAACCGTAGGCGGCGCGCCGGCCACGATACTGCCGGGTACCTGGTGCGACGGCGGCGTGGAAGTCGAAGTGCCGGCGGAGGCGACCACTGGTCAAGTCGTGGTCGGGTCCGAAGGAGAAGACAGCAATACCGGCACGTTCACACTGCTGCACGAGCCGAGGCTCGATTCGATCGCGCCGCCCGCGGCGAGGGTGGGCGAGTCTGTCACGCTCGAAGGACAGTATTTCGGAACGGATAGAGGCACCAGCACGGTGTCTTTCAACGGTGTCGCGGCGACCGAGTACGCTGCCTGGTCGGACGCGGGTGTGACCGTGAAAGTCCCGGCGGGGGCCTCCAGCGGAGAGGTGAGGGTGTCCGTGAACGGCCACTCCCCGAACGGGGTCGAATTTTCGGTGACACCGCCGCAGCCGGGGAACCCTGTCGTCAGGATCACGTCTCCGGCGAACGGCGCGGCCGTGACCGGCTCCACTACCGTCACCGCGGAGGTCGAGGGCGAGTGCTCCGCGGTCCACTTCTTCCTCGATGGCGTAGAGAAGGCCGCTCCGACGGGCCCGCCATACAGCTTCACGTTCGACGCGTCGGATCTCGGGAACGGCGGCCACGTCATAACCGCGCATGCGGTCAACGGCGCGGGCGGCAGCGGAGACGACTCGATCACCGTCTACGTCGACCACACCGTGCCGGCGGCCTCGACCCACTGGTACTTCGCCGAGGGGTGCACGTCATACGGCTTCGAGACCTGGGTGCTCCTCGCCAACCCGGGCAAGTCGGCGACTGACGCCAGGGTCAGGTTCATGGACGACGCAGGCCACCTGAAAGAGTACATGTGCAGGCTGCAGCCGGGCAGCCGGATGACGATCAACGCGGCCCAGATAGTCCCGAACTCGAGCTTCTCGATAGATGTCACTTCCGACGAGAAGCTGATCTGCGAGCGGTCGATGTACTGGGGAGGTCGCATCGAGGGCCACAACACGATCGGCTCCGACGCGCTCTCGACCGGGTGGTTCTTCGCCGAAGGGTGCACGGCGTACGGGTTCCAGACATACCTGCTGCTGGGCAACCCGTCGGACCAGTCGGTCGGGGCTGTCATCCACTACCAGTTCGCGGACGGCACGTCGAAGACGATGAGCCACCAGCTAGGTCCCCATTCGCGCATAACGGTTAACGCGGCCGAAGAGGTCGGCGCGAGGGAGTTCAGCACTTTCATAGAGACCTCGGCGCCGGGGATCGTCGCCGAGCGCTCGATGTATATGCTGACGAACGGCGTGCGCCGCATGGGCACCGGCACCATCGGCTGCAGGGAGCCGTCGAGGACGTGGTTCCTGTCCGAAGGCTCCACCGACTGGGGCTTCGAGACCTGGCTGCTCATCGAGAGGCCGCAGCCGGGTGACGCCACTGTCAGTGTCAAGTTCTGCAAGTCGACGGGCGAGACGATACAGCGCAGTTACACCGTGAAAGGCAACTCGAGGTACACGGTGAACGTCGCCGCGGTCGTAGGCCGGGCGGACGTCTCGACGGAGGTCACGTCCGACCAGCCGGTCGTCTGCGAGAGGTCCATGTACTGGAACTCGAGGACCGCCGGCCACGCGACGATAGGAGCGCCCTCTCCTAGCAACGAGTGGACGCTCGCCGAAGGTTGTACCGACTACGGCTTCGAGACCTGGGTCCTCTTGGACAACCCGTGGGATACCGAGACCGCCGCCACCGTGACGTTCATGAAGCAGGACGGCTCGAGCGTGCCGGTGGCGTTCAAGCTGGCCCCGCATTCACGCATGTCGATCAACGCCGCACTGTACGTTCCCAAATCCAGCTTCGCTACATGCGTCAGCGCCGATTCGTCCATCATGGTCGAGCGGGCGATGTACTGGAACAACCGTGGCGGAGGGACCGGTTCGATAGGCGCGAGATGACGATGCCAAGGCCGCGCAGTTGGCCTATAATCGTATCAGCCGTACAACGGGGGAGTAATGGACTGTAAATATCATCCGGGGCACGAGGCCGACCTGACCTGCATTCAGTGCGGGCAGCAGTTCTGCCGCGAATGTGTGCGGGAGAAGAAGGCGACTCACTACTGCCCTGATTGCCACCAGGCGGAACTGGAGAGGTTCTCCCAGAAGCTGGGATTGAGCGAGCCTGCCCCGAAAGTGAAGAAGGAGAAGGTACCCAAGCAGAAGGTCGCCAAGGAACCGCCGCTCGAGGAGGCTCCGCTACCTCCGGTCAAGGAGAAGAAGAGCAGGCAGCTCAAGAAGCCGCAGGAGACACCTTCCGAGGTGCCGCCCCTGGTGGCCGCGGACATGGCCGCGCCGCCTCCGCCCGCTCCGAGCATCACGCCCGAAGAGAAAGCGGATTTCTGGGGCGACATCCAGGAGCCGAAGAGAAGAAGGCGCGGCCGGGACCAGCAGCTCCCTCCGCCTCCATCATTCGAGCCCGTGCCTCTCGAGGAAGAGCCGCCCGCGCAGGGCGTCGCCGCCTTCGAGCAGGCCGCACCGCCTCCGCCTCAACCTGTGCAGCAACCGGTTGTCCAGGCACCCGTACAAGAGGCGCCGGTCGCGCCTCCTCCCGTGCCGCCCGCGCCGGTAGCACCAGAGCCCGTTCGTCCCGAACCCGTTCGCAGTGAGCAGGTGATCCCAGAGCCGGTCCCGAGGGCGCCAGCCCAGAGGCCACCTGTAGGGCCCACGCCCCTCTCTGCGCCACCTTTGACATCCGAACCCGTGAGACAGCAGAGCGCGCCGGTCGAACCGTCGAAGACCGTGGAGCCGGCGATGGCGGACACCATGGTCCCGCTTACGCGGCCCAAGGGAAGCCGCTCCATCCAGAAGCCCGAAGACCGCGAGAAGGCGGTCATGACGGCCGAGGGGTTCCCGGTTGGTGGCCTTGCAGTGGTTGGTGTAGGTATTTCATCAGGCCTGGGGGACGAAGAAGACAAAGACGGAGAGGTCATCGAGAGGCGCGTGAAGCGCAAGAAGAAGAGCCGCGGGCCGAAGTCCAGGCAGGGAGACGGCCTGGTCGCCATGCAGATGCCGGACGAGTACAACGGTGAGGTCACCGTTCACCCGGCTTATCTGAAAGCGCTCCTCTGGGGACTCCTCGCCGGCCTCATCGGGGGCGGCGCTTACGCGATGGTCGCATGGTGGAGGCACGGCGAGCAGGGCATCCTCGGCTGGCTCATCGGCCTCGCGGTCGGGCTTACGGTCGTGTTCGCATCCGGCAGGCACTTCAACTGGAAACTCGGCCTGATGGCGGCGCTGATCGCGGTGTTTTTCCTGTCGGCCGGGCGGATCTTCATCTACATGCTCACGATATGGTTCCCGGACCTGCCGATAAAGCTGCCTTTCAGCACGATGCACAACCTGAGCGAGTCGTTCACGCAGTTTATAAAGCAGTTCGGGACCTGGAAGTGGCTGCTGATATTCTTCATCACCGGCGGGGTCGCATTCCTCGTGTCGTTCAGGCCGTGGCCGATCAAGGTGCAGATGTCCAACCAGGCGCCTTCGACCGGCGTGGCCAGGCGCAAGGCGTAGCGGTTCCGTCCCGAACCGGCGTCCCCGATTGACAATCGAATATAATGATGACTTCTCCGACCCGAAAGGCCTAAAGCGACAGCTAAGGCCTGAGGGCGAAAGGGTCAGGCGGGAAACCGCCGGGCCTCCCGCATTTGAAAAGGAGAGGGGCGATGAGCCTGCCTTTCCGGCGGGCTTTTTTGTTAGAGTGTTGTGGTCGGAATCATGGGGGAAAAGGGCATGAAGAAGACGGCTGTTATCATCCTTTCTATCGCGCTCATCGCCGGTGTCGCGCTGGCCGCGACCGGCTGCAGCTCTTCGAGCAAGCCCACGGGAATAATCCTGTCTACCACAACGAGCACGCAGGACTCGGGGCTTCTGACTTACCTGCTCCCGAAGTTCGAAAAGCAGTACAACCACACGGTGAAGACGATAGCGGTGGGCAGCGGACAGGCCATAAAGATGGGAGAGCAGGGTGACGCGGACGTCGTGCTCGCGCACGACCAGGCGGCGGAGATGAAGTCCGTCGCACAGGGCTTCACGCTGCAGTACGTCAAGGTGATGTACAACGACTTTATGATCCTCGGGCCGTCGGCCGACCCCGCCGGCATAAAGGGAGACAAGTCGGCCGTTGACGCGTTCAAAAAGATCGCCGCCGCAGGCGACGCGGGCAAAGCGGTCTTCGTCAGCAGGGCGGACGGATCAGGGACCAACGTCGCCGAGCTGAACCTCTGGAAGAAAGCGGGAGTCGACCCGAACAACAAGTCGTGGTACGTCAAGACCGGCCAGGGCATGGGCCAGACGCTGGCCGTCTCCGACGAGAAGCAGGCGTACACGCTCGCCGACCGGGCCACGTACGTGTCGAGGACGGGGAACAAGCTCGTCATCCTTTCGGAAGGGGACCCGTCGCTGTTCAACCAGTACGGCGTCGAGGTGGTCAATCCCGCGAAGCATCCGAACATCAAGCTGAACGTGAAGGGCGCCGGGGACTTCGTGCAGTTCCTCACAAGCAAGGAAGGCCAGGACATGATAGCGGCCTACAAGCTCAAGAACGTCCAGTTGTTCCATCCGAACGCGGCGGGAGAGACGCGCGGTATGGGTTCATACAAAGAGCAGTAGACAACACGGGGTGATACAGGATGCCGGTTACGTCGCACCAGATATTCCATGCCATATACGTTTCGCTGTACGTATCGGGAATCGCCACCGTGATCGGCGCGATCATCGGGATCCCGCTCGGTTCCGTTCTGGCCCAGTATTCGTTCCGGGGCAAGAAGGCAATCCTGGTCGTAGTCCACACCTTCATGGGCCTGCCTCCGGTGGTCGTCGGAGTGTTCACGTTCGCTGTGATAACGCGTCATGGTCCACTCGGCAGTCTCGGCCTGATATACACGCTGCCCGCGATGGTGATCGTGCAGGTGATACTGGCGGCGCCGATCATCACCGGGCTGACGCACGCCGCGCTGCAGGACGTCGACTCGCGGGTCGGGCTCCAGGCGATGAGCCTCGGGGCCACGAAGCTCCAGTCGATGGTCGTGAAGTTGCGGGAGGCGAGGGCCGGAACGGTCGCGGCCGTTATCGCAGGCTTCGGCCGTGTCATCGCCGAGGTCGGGGCGGTCACGATCGTGGGCGGCGCGATCACCGACAAGACCGATACGCTGACGACACTGGCGGTCAAGCTGACCGGCCAGGGGAAGCCTACCCAGGCGATGATAGTAGGACTGATACTCCTCTTTATCGCGCTTCTGGTGAACATAGGCCTCACGCGGCTCCAGACGGACAAGGGACAGAGAGAGTCCCGGAAGAGGGTGACGGGTTACGCCAGCTGACATGGACTCGCCCGTCCTCGAAGCTGCGGGCATCAAGAAATCATATCTCGGCAGGAACGTCGTCGACGTCGAACGGGTGGCCGTTCACAGGGGCGAGACGCTCGTGCTGCTCGGACCCAGCGGTTCTGGGAAGAGCGTGCTGCTCCGCATGCTGAACCTTCTCGAGAAGCCCGACGAAGGCAGGATCGTCTTCAACGGCGAGGAGGTCCAGGGCCTGGAGGGCTCGCGTCGCGTCGCGGTGGCGCGACAGATGGCGATGATCTTCCAGGACCCGCTGCTCTTCAGGGGTTCCGTGGAGCAGAATGTTGGATACGGCCTCAAGGTCCGCAGGGTGCACTCGGCGGAGAGGGTCGAGCCTGTGAACGAAGCACTCGAGGTTGTCGGGCTCGCGGACATGGCCGGCACTTATGTGGCGACGCTCTCCGGCGGCGAGGCGCAGAGGGTCTCGGTCGCGAGGGCGCTCGTGTTGAAGCCCGAGCTGCTGCTCCTCGACGAGCCTTTCGCCAACCTCGATACGCCGACGAGACACACGCTCCAGCACGAGCTGAAGCAGATACTGAAAGACAAGGGGATGACGGCGATATTCGTCACGCACGACCAGGAAGAGGCGGCCCGACTGGGCGACCGGATACTGGTCCTGCACGACGGGTCCATCGCGCAGGAGGGAAGCGCGAGGGACATCTTCTACGAGCCGCAGACCGAGTTCGTCGCAAGGTTCGTAGGTGTCGACAACATCTACACCGGCGAGGTCATCTCGTCCGAGGGCGGCCACGCGGAAGTGTCCGTGGACGGGAGCGTCTTCGAGGCGCTGACGGACGTCCGCCCGGGCGGGGAGGTCATGCTGGGCATCAGGCCGGAGGACGTGACGCTGGTGCCGGTGGACGACATAGAGAACCCCGCGAGCAGCCGCAACGCTTTCACCGGCAAGGTGATCGACCTCGAGCTCAGGGGGCCCCTGGTGTGGGTCCACATGGAGTGCCCGTTCCCGCTCGAGGCGCTCATCACCAGGCGCTCCTACGAGGAGATGGGTATAACGGCCGGCACTCAGATGGGCGCCCGTTTCAAGACGGTCGCGGTCGTAGTGATAGGGACCGATGGCGCTGCGGCGGGTGCCGAATCTCAATGAGAATAAGCACCGCCCGCCTTACAATAGAAGCATAGGATTCGGTGGCACTATTCCTGCAGAGGGGTGCGATTTGCCCGAAGGGTTCCTGAAGCTCATAGACGTTGAAGAGGCGCTCGCCCTTCTTCTGGAGGCGCTTCCGGGAGAGCCGCGCTCGCGCGAGACCGTCCCGGCGGGTGGAGCGGTCGGACGCGTCTGCGCGAGAGACGTCCTGGCCGATGAAGACCTGCCCGGCTTCGACCGCTCGAGTATGGACGGCTACGCCGTCAACGCGAGCGACACCTTCGGGGCGAGCGAAGGATTGCCCGCTTACCTGGAGCTCAGGGGCGAGGTCCTGATGGGGAAGTCGACAACGCTCGAGGTGGCTCCCGGGGAGACGGCGGGTATATCGACCGGTGCGGTGATGCCGGAAGGCGCCGATGCCGTCGTCATGGTCGAACACACGCAGAGGGAAGGCGACACTATCGAGGTGCTGAGGCCGGTCGCGCCGGGCGAGAACGTCATCAGGCGCGATGAGGACGTCCCCGAGGGCGCCGTAGCCGTCCCGAAGGGGCGTCGTATAGGCGCGGGCCAGGCAGGCGTCCTGGCGGCCCTGGGGATCCTCGAGGTGGAAGTGTTCGCGAGGCCGGTGGTCGGCGTCATATCGACCGGCGACGAGCTAGTCGAGGTGAAGGACAAGCCGGGGCCCGGCCAGGTGAGGGACGTGAACTCCGCGGCGCTGTCGGCGGCCGTCGAGCTGGCCGGCTGCGAGGCGAAGAGATACGGGATATTCGGCGACGAGTTCGACGTCTTGATGGAGGTGTCGAGGCGCGCCCTTGACGAGTGCGATGCTGTCATCATCAGCGGAGGGAGCTCCGCCGGCGTCAGGGACGTGACGGTGGACGTGATCGCGAAGCTCGGGTCGCCCGGGTTGCTGGCTCACGGCATATACCTGAAGCCGGGCAAGCCTACACTGGTCGGCGTGTGCGACGGGCGGCCGGTGCTCGGATTCCCGGGCAACCCGGCGTCGGCCATCGCGGTGTTCAACGAGCTCTTCGAGCCGATGCTGGGACGGCTGAAAGGCCTCGAGCAGGTGAGCACAGCCAGGCCGGTCAGCACAGTGAGGGCGGTCATGGAGAGGCCCGTCTCATCCGGGACGGGGAGGCTCGAGCTGGTGCCCGTGACACTGAGGGAAGAGGACGGGAAGTTCTTCGCGACGCCGGTTCCGGGAAGGCCGAACCTGATAGGCACCCTGGCACGTGCCCGCGGCAACGTCCGCATCCCGAAGGGCGTGGAGGGGATCGCGGCGGGCGCCGAGGTCGAAGTGGAGTTGCTTGATTGATGGAACGGAACATATATCTACAGAACACGCCTCTCGATGAGGCGCACGAGAAGTGGCTCGCGCTCTGTCGTGAAGAGGGAGTGCCGATGCCGCTTCCGTCCGAGCTGGTGCCGGCGCACTCCGCGGCCGGCAGGGTGACGGCCGTGCCGCTCTTCGCGAAGGTCTCCTCACCGCCTTTCCACTCGTCCGCGATGGACGGGATAGCGGTCGCGGCGGAGAAGACGTATGGCGCGAGCGACACCACTCCGGTCACGCTGCGCAAAGAAGATTACGAGCTCATCGACACCGGGGAGCCGCTGCCCCCGGGCTTCGACGCGGTGATAATGGTCGAGGAGCTCGCGGAGGTCGCGCCCGGCGACTACGAGATAATCAAGCCCGCCGCGCCCTGGCAGAACGTCAGGCCGCTCGGCGAGGACATAGTAGAGACCGAGCTGGTCCTGCCCGAGAGCCACGTGATAAAACCCGCGGACATCGGCGCGCTGCTGAACGCGGGCCTCTCCGAGATTGCGGTGCGCCGCCGGCCGGTCGTCGCGATAATCCCGACCGGGACCGAGCTGGTCGAGGACGTCAAGGACCTGGCACCCGGCAAGATACTGGAGAGCAACTCCTGGGCCCTCGCCGCGTTCACCGAATCGCTCGGGGCCGTCGCGAAGAGATATGACGTGGTGGTCGATACGCGCGACCTGATCCTCGAGGCGGTTTCGAAGGCGCTCGACGAGGCGGACGTCGTCGTCATGAACGCCGGCACGTCCGCCGGGCGCGAAGACTTCACTCAGTCCGTCCTGTCGGAGCTGGGTAAGGTATCGGTGCACGGGGTCGCGATGAGGCCGGGGAAGCCGGTCGTCCTGGGCGCCGCGAGAGGCAAGCCGGTCATCGGCCTGCCGGGCTTCCCGGTCGCCAACTGGCGAGGTGCCGAAGAGTTCCTGCGCGGCCTGCTGCTGGCCATGCTGGGCCTGACGCAGTCGAAGCCGCCCCGCCTGAAGGCGAAGCTGGCTCGCAAGCTTGCGTCCGCGCCCGGCTTCGACGAGTTCGTGCAGGTGAAGGTGGGCATCGTGGCGGGAGAGGCCGTCGCCGTGCCGCTTCCCCGCGGGTCGGGTGTCTCGATGTCGCTCGTCCGCTCGGACGGAGTCGTGAAGGTCCCCGCCGCGAGCGAGGGATGCGACCGCTGGGAGACAGTGGAAGTGCTTCTGCACAGGGACGCCGACGTGGAAGGCACGATCCTGGCGATTGGCAGCCACGACATCGCGCTCGACCTGCTGGCGACGCGGCTCAAGCTACTGGACCCTTCGCTTTCGCTGGCCTCCGCCAACGTCGGAAGCATGGGCGGCATCAACGCGATCAAGGGCGGCCAGGCGCACCTGGCGGGCACGCACCTGCTCGACCCGGAGACCGGCGACTTCAACGTGCCGTACATCAGGAAGATGCTCCCGGAGGGCTCCGCCTTCCTTTATAACCTTTGTTACCGCGAGCAGGGGCTGATGGTCCTTCCCGGCAACCCGAAGGGCATAAAGTCGATAGCCGACCTGGCGCGCGAAGGCTTCGTGCTGGCGAACAGGCAGAAGGGCTCGGGCACCAGGCTGCTGCTCGACCACCAGATGAAGACCGCCGGCATAGACCCGGCCGGCGTCAAAGGATACGGGCGCGAGTTCTTCACCCACACCGCCGTGGCGGCCTCGGTCGCCGGTGGGACGGCGGACGCGGGGCTGGGTACGCTGGCCGCGGCGCGGGCGCTGAAACTGGACTTCGTGCCGGTGGCGTCGGAGCGCTACGACCTGCTCGTTCTCGCCTCCTTCGCGGAGCAGCCGCAGTTCGAGACATTGCTGAAGGCCATCCGCGAAAAGGATTTCAGGAGAGACGTCGAGGCGCTCGGCGGTTACGATCTGAAGACAGCCGGCGAGAAGATAGAGGTGTGGTAGATGACTGAAAAGGTCACGCCGGAACTCCCGGCGATCGACTACCTGAGAATATCGATAACCGACAGGTGCAACCTGCGTTGCCTGTACTGCATGCCCGAGGAGGGCGTGAAGGCGCTCAGCCACGACGAGATACTCTCGTACGAGGAGCTCGAGCTGCTGGCGAAGGCGGCCGCGCACTCCGGCATCGAGCGTGTAAGGCTGACCGGCGGCGAACCGCTGGTGAGGAAGGGCGCGCCGGACTTCGTGGCGATGCTCTCGCGCATCGAGCCACACCTCAAGGTGTCGCTTACCACCAACGGAATCCTCCTGGCCCGCTACGCCGACGAGCTCAAAGAGGCGGGCCTGAGCCGCGTGAACATCAGCCTCGACACCCTCGACCCCGACGCGTACCGGGAGATGACCAGGGTGGGCTCGCTCGACCAGGCGATTGATGGCATCCGCGCCGCGATCGAGGCCGGCCTCGAGCCGGTCAAGATCAACTGCGTGGTGCTCAAGGGATTCAACGACGACCCGACGCCGTTCGTGGAGCTGGCCAAAGAGCTGCCTGTGCACGTGCGGTTCATCGAGTATATGCCATTCTTCGAGGGCCCGACCGACAAGTGGTACGTGCCTTCCGACGTGATACGAGGGAGGCTCGAGAAGCTGGGCGCGGTGGAGGAGGAGGTCGAGTCACCCGAGGGCTGGGGCCCGGCCACGTACGTCAACCTCGAGGGCGCCGCGGGCAAGCTGGGCTTCATATCGCCGGTGTCCTGCCACTTCTGCCCGACCTGCAACCGGCTCCGGGTGTCGTCCGAGGGAACGCTGAGGACTTGCCTGTTCGACCCGGACGGCGTCGACGTGAAGAAGGTCATCAGGAGCGGCGCAGGAGAGCAGGCGGTACGTGAGATAATAGAGGAGCAGCTGGAGAGGAAGCGCCTCGAGGGCCACCGCAAGCCGGTGCCCGGGGACGGGAGGGTCCGCGACCACATGTCGCGCATTGGAGGCTGAACCCGTGGAGAGCGAAAAGCGCCTGACGCACGTTGACGAGCAGGGCAGGGCGAAGATGGTGGACGTCGGCGAGAAACCGGTGACGCGAAGGACCGCGAAGGCCGAGGCCATCCTCACCATGCGCGAAGAGACCATGAAACTGCTGACGGCCGGCGACCTGCCCAAGGGCGACGCTTTCGCGACCGCGCGCATCGCGGGCATCAGCGCCGCGAAGAAGACCTCCGACCTGATCCCGCTCTGCCATCCGCTGAGGCTGGACTCCGTCGAGGTCTCTTTCGAGGAGGACAGCCCGGATCGGTTGCGAATCGAGACAGTAGCGACGGCCACCGACAGGACGGGCGTCGAGATGGAGGCGCTGACGGCCGCGGCCGTCGCGGCGCTGACGATCTACGACATGTGCAAGGCCGTCGAGCGAGGGATAGAGATACGTTGCCTGAGGCTGCTCGCCAAGTCGGGAGGGCGCTCGGGCGAGTGGGAGAGCGAGGATTAGATGAGCGCCGAGACCGCCGGGCCGGTCGTTATTTCTGTGAACATCTCGGACGAGAAGGGCACCAAGAAGTGCGCCGTAGGGCACTGCATGGCCGTCGTCAAGCAGGGCCTGGAGGGCGACGCCCACGCGGGCGACTGGCACAGGCAGATCAGCCTTCTCGCCACCGAGAGCATCAGCAAGATGAGGGACGCAGGGCTCGACGTGTGGCCCGGCGACTTCGGCGAGAACGTGACGACGCAGGGTATCGACCTTCCGGTGCTGCCGATCGGTACGAGGCTGCGTACAAGCGCCGGCGTGCTGCTCGAGGTGACCCAGATCGGGAAGGTGTGCCACGAGCGCTGCAACATATACTACGAGGCCGGCGACTGCGTGATGCCGCGCGAAGGGATCTTCGTGATCGTCATCGAGGGCGGGGAGATCTCCGAGGGAGACCGAATTTCGATCGAGGCCTCAGAGCCGAAAGAAGCCTGAGCCACGGCTTTTACAGGAGTGAGCGATATGGCATTCAAGGCCGCTGTCGTCACAGTTTCCGATAAGGGTGCCGCGGGCGAGCGTGAGGACCTGAGCGGCGTAGTGGTAAAAGACGCGCTGGCCGCCGCCGGCATAGAGGTCGCTAGAAGGGAGATAATCCCTGACGACCTCGAGGACCTCACCTACATGCTCCACGAGCTGTGCGACTCCGGGCTCGACCTTGTGGTCACCACCGGCGGGACGGGCCTCTCCGGCCGCGACGTCACCCCCGAGGCCACGCTGGCGGTCATCGAGAAGGAAGTGCCGGGGATGTCGGAGGCGATGCGCTCGGAGAGCCTGAAGGTCACGCCGCACGCGATGATCTCGAGGGCGGTGTGCGGGATAAAGGGCAGTTGCCTCATCGTGAACCTGCCGGGCAGCCCGAAGGGCGCGAAGGAGTGCCTGGACGTGGTCATGCCGGCGCTGCCGCACGCGCTGGAGGTTCTTTCGGGCCAGGCATCCGAGTGCGCGCAGGGGTGATGAGGCCGCTTGTTGACTGAGCGAAGGCACTAATTAGATAATTCTTAAACCGGAAAGCTTCATAGACGGGGGTAGCAATTGCTCGAAGAAAGACTCGTAAAGGTAATCGAGACCCGCTCCGACGAGATCGCCAAGACCTGGTACAAGGACATCATGGAGTCCAACTACGCGCCGGGCATCAAGAACATTCCCGACAAAGACGCGCTCGATATGGCGACCAACGTGTACAAGAAGCTGGGCTACTGGCTGCTCCCGACGAGCGACCACAAGGTCCAGGAGACCTACGTCAAGTTCGGCGCAGACATGTTCAAGAAGGGCTTCCGCATGGAAGAGGTAGTCATGGTGCTGATCCTCATCAAGAGGCACCTGTGGCTGCACCTCCTCGAGGAAGGCGTCATGGGACATAACCTGGAGCTCTACCAGGCGCTCGAGATAAACAACAAGGTCGTCCTCTACTTCGACCGCGCGATCTACTACGCGCTGATCGGCTACCGGATCCAGAAAGCCAAGAAGAAGAGCGCGACTTCGGTCAAGTGAGCGGAATGAGCGCCAGCGGGACGAAACGACCCCCCGACCCGGCGGATTCACTACGGATGACTCTGTTCTTCGTCCGGCACGGACAGACGGACCTCAACCGCGACAAGCGATTCCGCGGCTTCTCGGATGCATCCCTCAACAGTAAAGGACGCTTGGAGGCGCGCGCGGCCGCCGCTCTACTGTCGCTCGAGAAGATCGACGAGGTGAGGACGAGCCCGGTGCGCAGGGCCCTGGAGACCGCGAACGTGATCGGAGACCGGCTTACGCTGCAGCCAATCGTCGACGAGAGGTTCACCGACGTGAACTACGGCGAGTGGCAGGGGATGACCGTCGAGGAAGTCGCGAAGAAATACGGCTCCGACATGCTGCAGGAGTGGCGCCACCACCCCGACTCGTTCACCTTCCCCGGCGGCGACTCGATGGCGGCGGTCCGCCTCCGGCTCGGGGCCGGCATGCTCGAGCTCGCGAAAGAAAGCCCGGGAAAGCGAGTCACGGTCATCAGCCACCTGGCGGTCCTGAAGCTCTGCTTCATCGCCGCGCTCGAACTGCCCTTCGACTACTTCTGGCGCCTGGAGCTCGACAACGGCGCCGTCAGCTCGTTCGAGTTCACCGGCGCTAACGCGTTCGTCCTCGACACCTGGAACCGCTCCATCTCCCCCGAAAAGCCGGACTGAGTCTTCGGACCAGTCGAGCCGGATCGTCAGATACTGACAGTAAAGCCCCACTTCGAATCGCGTGTGACCTGGTAATAGTGGATCGCCCCGAGCTTCTTGAAGAAGTCCGTGGTCTTTCTCGACATCTCGTCACCGCCCTTACGGATGTATATCCACTGGGCGTTGTAGGGAGTAGCGAATTTCTCGAGCAGGACATCCGGTTTGTCCAGGATGCCGGAGGCAAGCGCGATCTCCTTGGTGTCACCGAGGTAGTAGGTGAGGACCGGATCGCGGTTCTCGGTCTTCTCGTCGAGGATCGCGATGACCGGCGTCTCGCCGGCCTTTTCCTTGAGATAGACGGCGTCCTGCCTGACGCTGGTTGCGTAGTCCCAGAACTGCGGGTACCTGGCCCGGTTGTACCCCGTGTAGTTGAGAGCGATGCCGAAGGCAAGAAGAAGTCCTGCGAAGACAGCGATGAATGCTATCTCAGGCACCTTCGCTCTCTTGCCCGCCGGAGAAAGTCGTCGCACCAGTTGCGCGACGCCGTAGATCCCGATGCCACAAAGCATCGCTATCGCGGGAAATGCAGGGGGGATCACCCAGTACGGCTTTGTAGCCGAGATGGAGAACAGGGCATACATCACGACGAACCAGATCAGCGGGAGAGCGTAATCCCTTTTCCTCTTCCATATCACGGTGTAGAGGCAGACAAAGAAACCGATCGAGAGGGCGATCAACAGAGGCCAGCCAAGGTCGACCGGAAGCCCGGTGAAGTAGAACGGGAGTGAGTGCTTGAACAACACTCCTTCTGACTGGCCGCCGGTAAAGATGCCGAAGAAATGACTGACTCCCACCGACATGAAGGCATAGAACCAGAAAGAGATCACGGCGCCGATCGCCATCACTCCGAGCGACCGGTACACCTTCTTCCGGTCCCAGAGCACCAGCGAATAGACCAGCAGGATGACGAACGCGAAAACGGCGGTCTCCTTGGACAACAGGGCAAGGCCGAAAACGACTCCGGCCCATTTCCAGTTGCCCCTTACGAACAGGTACACGGTCAGGACGATGAACAGGTCGGCAAGGGGATCCTGTTTAATCCACGTGTCCAGAACGGTCGCCGCCGGCAGCACGGCCAGGCAGAAAGCGGTGAGCAGCGCCACCCAATGGCCGAACAGGCGCTTCGCCAGCAGATAGGTGATACACAGAACCCCAAACGACAGAAGGATCGAGACCACTTTGTAGATGACGACGTGGTAACCGAAGAACTTCGCCACCGCGCAGAGTATCCACAGGGACAGCGGTGGATGGATGTAGGCGAGGCTGCTCCAGACGTCTTTCACGCCGTGCCCGTACGATTTGACGGTCAGCGCCAGCTGCGTCTCGTCCCAGGCCATCAACTGGCCCAGGTTGCGGAGCCGAAGGGCGAAGAAGATGATCGCTATCGCGATAAGAGCGCCCCAGATCAACCACTTACGGCGCGAGGCCCACTTGTCTTCCTCGGGCTCCGGCTGGACGGCTTTCTTGTGCGCCTCAACCTTCTTCTGACCCGCTCGTTTCTTCTTTGCTGATTTCTTCTTAGCCACGCGAAGATTCTAGCATTTGCCTCCTGGGAAAAAGTAAGTGAACTGCTGCAGAGAAGGCGAAGTCGGGAAAGGACGGGAGCCGTCTACCTGCTCTGGCTCGCCGGGGGAGACACCGTCTGGTCGGCCGCTTCCTGAAGTATCTTCGCCTGTGCGGGGTCCAGGTTCAGGGCGGTCGCGCCATTCACCCGGTCGTTGAACAGGGTGTCATAGATGACGCAGGCCGCGAGGTAGGTCCCGGCAGCCGAAGGGTGGCTGCCGTCCCCCTGATAGAGCTGGATGTCGGGATGGGTCTGCCGGACCAGCGCCCACGCCTTGCCCACCGGGGCGAGCGTTGCCGGCAGAGATGCCGCGAGTTGTTCGTAGGTGGCGTTGATCCTCGCCTGATCTCCGGCGTAGGTGCCGACTTCAGGGACCTTCGAGGCGAACTGACTGTCCCCGTTCTGCCGTCCCCACGTCTCGTACAGTACAGTCGTCGCTGCCGGATTGGCCTGGTGGATCATCGAGTTGAGCATCTGCGCGTACGGGACGATCAACTGGGCTTTCTGTGTTTCGGTGTAAACGGCCGGGACCTGACTCTGCTCCTGGAAGACGACGGCGTTCCACATCTTTGAAGCGATCTTCGAGATCGTGTTCTGATCCCCCGCGTGTTGCTGCAACGTGTATCCGCCGGGCGTCGCCGAGTCGAAATCCAGGGTATTGCCGAGCGACTGGGCGATCCTCGAGACCGTGGTCGGCAGGTCGTTCACTGAGGTGTAGCTGTTTCCGAGAAACAGCACGCTAAGTTTCTTTGGATTGGAATTGCGGTGACCGCCGGTGAGAAACACGTACCCGAGAACGCCTGCGACGACCAGCACCAGGACGATTCCCGCACTCACATATATCCACTTGCGTTTGGGATTTCCTGCCGACGCGGGTTTATCGGCACCGGGCGGAAGCGGTTGTCCGACATCTATACGGGGCGGAGCAGAATCCTTGGGAGCCTCAGCGTCTGGAGCCGCCTTCGACGATTCCTCGGTGAAACTACGAAGGCAAAGGTCGCAGAAGGCCGCACCTTCAGTGTTGTAGGCGCCGCACCAAGGGCACTCCACGTACACCTCCGCGTTCGAAAACTTCGAGAGCCTTTGAAAATCGTATGTTTGTTAGACGATAGAGGCAACCGGGTTGTTGTGCGTTTTTCGAGGCGGTAGTCGTGTTACCCGATCCGGGGGAGCTTCATCCGGGCGATCCAGAGCTCGGGCTGGCGGAGCTCTTCCATGGTGGGCATCGTGGTCGGTGACTCCCAGACCTTGTTCATGAACTTGATGTCCTCGTGCGAGACGACGAAGTCGACGAACTGCTGGCCGATGCGGTACTGGTCCATCTTGAGGTTGAGGCCGATGAGGCGCTGGAACAGCTTCTCGGCGGCGCTCTTGTTGTCGCGCCTGCGGTCGAAGCGCTCCTTCATCTCGGGGTAGGTCTCGAGCAGCCTGCTGCCGGTCATGTCCATCACGTGGTTTGAGAAGCCCTCGAGGACGCTCATGGTCGCCTGGATCTTCGCGAGGATGCGGCGCTGCTCGGGGGTCGAGACGATTGATATCAGGCCGCCGGCCTTCAGCGCGTCGTCCTCGTCGGGCTGGCGCTGCTGGCGCATCTTCTTGAAGAAGTCGGGGCTGGACATGCCGCGCCAGTCGATCGAGGCCAGGTACTCCCTCATCAGGTCGACGAGGTAGCCGCGCAGCCAGGGGCTCGCGCTGAACTCGAACGAGTGGGTGGCCTCGTGCAGCACTATCCACTTCCTGAACTCCGCCGGGTCCATGCCCATCTGCTGCTCGATGCGCGCGACGTTCGGCTCGACGATGTAGAGCTTGCCACCCGCCTGCGGCTCGGGCAGCGAGAGGTCGAACTGGCCGAGGACGTTGCGGGCCAGGTAGCCGATGATGATGCCTACCTGCACGGTGAGCATCCCGCTGGTGAAACGGTTCATGCCCTGGCCGTCCCTGCCGGCCTCGGCCATCACGGTCGCGTACTTCACCGAGATGGGGTCGAAGAGGAAGCGGAACGTGACGATGTTCGCGTCGACCCAGTCGATCTGCGAGAAGACGTCCACTCGCTCCGGGAGCCCCTGCTCCTTGAGCCCGGTCTCCTTTGCCACTTCCCGGTTGGCCGCGCGGTACATCACCTGGTACTGGTCCACCTGCTCCTTCGTGGCCGCGACCGGCGCGTCTCCCGACAGCTCGAGCGTCGCGCTCGCTATCTGCCGCACGCTGTTCCAGTCGATGATGCCGGTGTGCGGCGTCGACCAGGCGTTTCGTATGCTGCGGCCGAGGGGCATCACGTCGGAGACGCGTCGGGCGATAGCGTCTATCGCGTTGAACAGCACCTCGAGAAGTGTCGGCGGGTTGGCATTCTTATCGCTTGTCTGGTCTGGCATCGGCTACTTCTTCTTCTCCCACTTTTCCAGGTAGGCGACCTGGCTCAGAGTCTTTCCTCCGTGTATTTCCGCGCGCAGGCGATTTTCCCCCTCGAGGACGTTCATCGCCCTGTTCGCGAACTCTGCCGCCCTTGCCTTGGGGAGGATTATCACGCCGTCGTCGTCGCCCACCGCCCAGTCGCCCGGGTGGACGCGTACGCCGCCGACTTTTATCGGCACGTTTATCTCGCCGAAGCCCTTCGGCTCGCCGGCCGTAGGCATCACTATCCTGGTCCAGACCGGGAAGTCGAGCTCGATGATCTCGGGGGTGTCGCGGACGGCGCCGTCGGCCACCATGCCCGCGATCTTTCTCTGGATGGCGCTGTGCGTCGCGAGCTCTCCCCACATCGCCGGGCCTTTGCCGCCCGCGTCGATGAGGATGACGTCTCCCTCGCCGGCGATGTCGATGGCTTCGACCGGCTTCGCCCAGTCTCCCGGGTAGGTGCGGACCGTCACGACTGGGCCGGCCATCTTGAGGCCCGGCTTCACAGGCCTCAGGCCTTCGAGGTCGCCGGTCCTGTGCATCGCGTCCGAGATGTTGGCGGTCGAAACCAGCATCAGGACGTCGCGGATGTTCGTCTCGTCGACACGCTTGTAGAGTGTGGTGGACTTCGGGATGCCTGTCGTCATCGCGTCCTTGATCTCCTGCGCCGCGGCCTTCGCGTCCTTCGACTTGATGATCGCGCCGCCGACTATCACGATGCTTGCCCCGTGAGACAGCGCCAGCGGAGCGGTCTCGGAGTTAACGCCGCCGGCGCAAGCGACCGGGATGCTCACCGCGGAAGCGACACGCTGCAGAGTCTCGAAGGGGTCGCCACCCGTCATCTGGACGTCGATCGCGGTGTGCACCGCCACGTAGTTGGCGCCCGCCTGCTCGGCGGCCACCGCCCTGGTCACGGGGTCGGCCACCTCGATCATGTCCACGACGATCTCCGCGCCGTAATTGTGCGCGGCCTCGACGCACTCCTTGATGGTCGCGTCGCTGGAGGCCCCCAGCACATCGATGATGTCCGCCCCCGCCTTCGCCGCGATCTCGACCTCGGCACGGCCGGCGTCCATCGTCTTCATGTCGGCGATTATCTTCTTGTCGGGGAAGGCCCGCCTGATCTCGCGTACGGCGTTGAGCCCTTCGCTCTTTATGAGAGGCGTGCCGACCTCGATCCAGTCAACTCCGCCGTCGACGGCCTCGCGGCAGACCTCGATCGCGCGCTCGAGGTCCACGAAGTCGAGCGCCACCTGAAGCATCGGTCTCAAGGGGTATCTCCGTCCTTTCGACAGTCGGGTCTTACGATTGCGGCCCGGTTTCAACCGGCCTGCAAGACTCACTACTCTGACCCGTGAGCCAAACTAGTATATAGCATAGTCAAAACGTGCTCCATGGGCGTTAAACAGGTGCCGGACGGGCATAATCCGTGCGGAAAACAGGTATGATGTTATTACCGTAAGTATTGCTTTCATGGAGGGGGCTGATGGCGGAGGCAGGCGCTCTGAGGGTCGGCCTGATGGGCTACGGAACGATAGGTTCCGGGGTGTTCCATCTCGCGCGCAAAAACGCCGCGCTGCTCGCCGAGTCGGCGGGCAGGCCGGTGGAGATCGTCCGCGCGCTGGCGAAGGCGCTGGATGAAGTGAGGCCGTACCCCGTCGACTCTCACCTGATAACGACCGACCCGCGCGAGATGCTCGACGACCCCGGCATCGATGTGTTCATCGAGGTCATGGGCGGCATCGAGCCGGCGAGGGAGCTGTCTCTGAAGGTCCTCAAGTCGGGGCGGGGGCTCGTGACCGCTAACAAAGAGCTGGTGGCCATGCACGGGGCGGAGCTGATGAAGGCCGCCGCGGACTCGGGCGCACAGTACTTCTTCGAGGCGGCCGTAGGTGGCGGCATTCCCATCATCAGGCCGCTGGAGGAGTCGCTCGGCGGCGACAGGATCCTCAAGGTCATGGGCATCATGAACGGGACAACCAACTTCATCCTCAGCACCATGACCTCGGGCGGCGGCACCTACGCCGACGCGCTCGAGCAGGCGAAGCAGCTCGGGTACGCCGAGGCCGACCCCAGGGCGGACGTGGAAGGGGCCGACGCCGCGAGCAAGCTCGCGATCTTGAGCTCCATCGCTTTCAAGGTGGGGGTCACCTCGTCGCAGGTCTACAGGGAAGGCATCAGTCTCTTGCGGCCGGAGGATATAGCCAACGCCCAGGAGCTGGGCTACGTGATCAAGCTCCTCGGCATCGCCGAGCGGGACGACGGCGGTGGCATCTCCGCGCGGGTGCATCCGACGATGGTGCCGGTCGACCACCCGCTCGCCAGCGTGTCCGGCAACTTCAACGCGGTGTTCGTCATCGGCGAGGCCGTGGGCGAGCTGATGTTCTACGGGCAGGGCGCGGGCTCGATGCCCACGGCGACCGCGGTTCTAGGTGACGTCATCAACATAGCGAACAGCATCGGCGGGCCGGCCGCGTCCGGCCGCGCGTACTGGCTGAACGCCGGCAACATGAAGCCGATCGACGAAGTGAAGAGCAGGTTCTACATGGTCTTGAAGGTGCTCGACCGCCCCGGCGTTCTGGCCGCGATATCGGGCGTCTTCGGCGACCACATGGTCAGCCTGGAGAGCGTCGTCCAGAAGGGGATAGGCGACAGGGCGCAGATAGTCCTCATCACGCACGAGGTCCAGGAGAGCAACTTCGGAGCGGCCCGGGAGGGCCTCGAGAAGCTCGACTCGGTGCTGGAGATACCGAGTGTCATCAGGGTAGAGCAACCGTCAGAGAGCGTCGGTGAGGCCTGATGTCGGGTATCGCCTGGCGAGGTGTGATCGAAGAGTACCGGGAGTTCCTGCCGGTCAGCGCGGACACTCCGGTCGTGACGCTGCTCGAAGGCGGCACTCCTCTGATCCATGCCCGTAACCTGTCGAAGCGGCTAGGGCTCGAGGTCCACCTCAAGTACGAAGGGGTCAATCCGACCGGCTCGTTCAAGGACCGCGGCATGACCATGGCCATCAGCAAGGCCGTGGAGGAGGGCGCCGACAGCGTAATCTGCGCGTCCACCGGCAACACCAGCGCTTCGGCCGCGGCGTATGCGGCTTCGGCCGGGCTCCGCTGCGTCGTCCTGATACCGAGGGGCGCCATCGCGCTCGGCAAGCTTTCCCAGGCGCTGATGCACGGCGCGAAGGTCATCGCGGTCGAAGGCAACTTCGACGACGCGCTGCGGGTCGTGAGAGAGATAGCCGACAGCGAGCCGATAGTGCTCGTCAACAGCCTCAACCCGTACAGGATAGAGGGGCAGAAGACCGGCGCGTTCGAGATAGTCGATACGCTGGGCCGCGTCCCGGACGTCCACTGCATACCGGTGGGCAACGCCGGTAATATCACCGCCTACTGGAAGGGCTACCGCGAATACAAGGACGCCGGAAAGAGCGATGCGCTCCCGAGGATGCTCGGCTTCCAGGCGGCCGGCGCGGCGCCGATAGTGCTGGGCCACCCGGTCGAGAAGCCGGAGACCATCGCGACCGCGATAAGGATAGGCAACCCGGCGTCGTGGGAGTTCGCGACAGCGGCGGCTCGCGACTCGGGCGGCTCGATAACCATCGTGACCGACCAAGAGATACTGGAGGCCTATCACATTCTGGCTGCCACCGAGGGAGTCTTCGTCGAGCCCGCTTCCGCCGCGAGTGTCGCCGGGCTGATGAAGGCGCGCGAGCGCGGAGAGGTGGAGGCGGGGCAGATGGCCGTCTGCATCCTCACCGGCCACGGGCTCAAGGACCCGGAGAGGGCAGTCAAAGAATCGAGCGAGCCCCCCGTCGTCGAGCCGACGAAGAAAGACATCCTGGACTCGATATACGCGAGGGAGAAGTGAATTGCCGCTGAAGGTCGCGGTACTGGTCCCTGACGGAGCGGCGGACGTGGCGCTACCGGAGCTGGGCGGAAAGACGCCGCTCGAGGCCGCGAAGACGCCCGCCATGGACGACGTCGCGCGTCGCGGCATCGTCGGCACCGCGCGCACCGTCCCGCAGGGGATGACCCCCGGAAGCGACGTGGCCAACCTGTCACTGCTCGGCTACGACCCGTGGAAGAACTTCGCCGGCAGGGGCCCGATAGAAGCCGCCAACCTCGGCGTCAAGGCGCCGGACGGCTGGACCATCTTCAGGTGCAACATAGTCTCGGTCGAGGACGGCAGGATGCTCGACTACAGCGCCGGGCACATCAGCAATGAGGAGGCGGCGAGGGCGGTCGCCCTTCTCGAGGAGAAGCTGGCGGACACGAAGACCCGCTTTTATAAAGGGAAATCTTACCGCAACCTGATGCTCCTGGACGGGAAGTATTCGACCGCCAGGTGCGTCCCGCCGCACGACATCACCGGCGAGTTGATGTCGGACCACGTGCCCGAGGGCAAAGGCTCGCAGAGGCTCATCGAGCTGATGGAGAGATCGAAGGAAGTGCTCGCCTCCCTGTCCGTCCCCGGCGACGCGATGATATGGCCCTGGGGCCAGGGACACAGCCCGAAGCTCGAGCCTTTCGAGGAGAAGTTCGGCCTGCGCGGCGCGGTCATCAGCGCGGTTGACCTGGTCAACGGTCTCGCGGTCCTCGCCGACATGAACAGGATAAGAGTGCCCGGAGCGACCGGCTACATCGACACGGACTACGCGGCGAAGGGTCGCGCGGCAGTGGCAGCGCTAGACGACTACGACATGGTGTACGTCCACGTCGAGGCGCCCGACGAGGCTTCACATATGGGGAGCGTCGAGGAGAAAGTGAAGGCGCTCGAGAGGTTCGACAGCAAGGTCGTCGAACCGGTTCTGCACAGGCTTTCGAGTCCCGGCACCCGGCTGATGGTGTGCCCGGACCACCCGACGCTGATAAGCACCCGGACGCACGACGCGTCCCCGGTGCCGTTTGCCATATGCGGTGAGGGCCTGTCCCCGGAGGGCGCGAACAGTTTCTCGGAGCGCGCCGGTAAGAGAGGGGACGCTTTCGATGAAGGTCACCTGCTGATGCTCAGTGCGACCGGCATCGTGCCGTTCCCGGCGCCGAAGAAAGGGGCATGAGATGGACGACACACCGCAAGGAGAGAAGAGAGCGGTCGGGCCGCCGCCTGTCACGCCAGTGACTCCACCGCCCACCGTCGTCAGAAACCAGAACAGCAAGACGCCATGGATCGTCGCGGGCATCGCCATCGTGGTGGGCCTGCTGATGATGGTCTTCGCGTGCGGCCTGTGCTTCATCGCGGCGGCGGCGTTCCGCTTCAGGCCTTACGGCGGAAAGGCCGTGGCGCTAATCGAAGTGCAGGGCGTCCTTTCCTCCGACTCGAGCTCGGTCGTACAGAGCGGCACGACCTCGCAGGAGATAGTCAACCAGCTTCACGAGGCCTCTAAAGACGACCGCGTGAAGTCCGTCCTCATACGCGTGGACAGCCCCGGCGGGACGCCTGCCGCCGCTCAGGAGATCTATCGCGAGATAGCGAGGATCCGCGCCGAAGGAAAGCCCGTCGTGATCTCTGTAGGCGACCTCTGCGCTTCGGCCGCCTACTACTTCTCGGCCGCGGCGAACAACATCGTCGCGCTGCCCGACTCGGACGTCGGGAGCATCGGGGTCATCGTCCAGGTGCCGAATATACAGGGGTTGGAGACGAAGATCGGCGTGAGCTTCACCACGATAACCGAAGGCCAGTTCAAGGACATCGGTAGCCCGCTCCGTCCGATGACCCCACAGGAGCAGTCCATAATCCAGGGGCAGGCGCAGGTGGCATATGACAACTTCATCGCCGCCGTCGCCAAGGGCAGGAACCTCACCGAGAAGCGGGTGCGCGAACTGGCGGTCGGGCTGACCTGGCCGGCTTCGCAGGCGAAGACGTTCGGGCTGATCGACAGGATCGGCAACTACCAGGACGCGATCAACCTGGCCGGGCGCATGGGCGGGCTCTCCGGCGACATACACCTTATCAGGATGGGGGACGTCGGGGGCTTCTCGCTCCTGAGGGCGCTCCTCGACGGCGTCAACAAGCTGTCGGACAAGCTGGACGTCAACAACGTCACGAACCAGCAGCCGATAAAGAGATAGACCGGCGCTTCCCGGATCCGTACGGCACACGAAGGTCGACATGGCTGAAGAAGACCGCGCGATAATAATCGCACATCTCTCCGACATACACGTCGGGTCGAACCACTTCGTATCGAACCTGCTCAACAGGGCGATAACGGAGATCAACGAGATGCGGCCCGACATGGTCATCGTCTCCGGCGACCTGACCGAGGACGGCTTCAGGCAGCAGTACCTGGCCGCCAAGGCTTACCTCGACAACATAGTCTGCGAGCGCATGGTGGTCATCCCGGGCAACCACGACTCGCGCAACGTCGGATACGTCCACTTCGAGGACATCTACGGCGGCCGGAACACGGTAGAGTACATGCCGGGTGTGACGGTCGTCGCCCTCGATTCGTCGCAGCCCGACCTGAACGAAGGCAGGCTCGGCAGGCAGAACTACCGGTGGATGGTGGAGAGGTTCGAGAACCCGGAGGACTTCAAGATAGTCGTCCTTCACCACCACCTGCTGCCGATACCCGGTACCGGCAGGGAGCGCAACATCATCGAGGACGCCGGCGATTTCCTGCAGCTGCTCGTGCAGGCACGGATCGACCTGGTGCTCTCGGGCCACAAGCACGTGCCGCACGCATGGCGTTTCGAGGACTTCTTCGTCGTGAACGCCGGCACGGTCTCGTCGCTGCGGCTTCGCGGGTACGCCAAGCCATGCTACAACGCCCTCGAGATCACGCCCGACAGGTGCGTCGTCAACCGCAAGTACCCGTTCGGCGAGAGCGTAGAGTTCGTCTCGTTCGACCTCAAACCCAAGACGCCCGGAGACCCGGCCCCGGAATACCCCGACCATCTCCTCGGTTAAAAGAGAAAAGAAAATGCCAGCAGCCAGAGAGATCCACGCCATAGCGCTCGTCGACGGCGAGCACTACCCGGAGGTGACGCTCGACGCGCTCTCCTTCATCGAGTCGTCGGGCTACCGGGTCGTCGCGCTGGTGTTCCTCGGCGGCACCGAAAAGCTGAAGAAAGGCGCCGCGCTCGACTTCAGAGGCGTGCCGGTATTCGGCGGCGCCTCCGCCGGCGACGACCTCCGTGAGGCTGCCGCGGCCACCGATGCGAAGATAGTCCTCGACCTGTCCGACGAGCCTGTACTGAGCTACGAAAAGAGGTTCTCTCTGATATCCATCGCCCTCTCGCTGGGCCTCGACTACGAGGGCGCCGACTTCTCGTTCCGCGCGCCGCCACGCCCGCGCCTGATCCACAAGCCGGTCATAGGCGTCTGGGGTACGGGCAAGCGGGTCGGCAAGACAGGCGTCTGCGCCTATACCGCGAGGCGCATCGCCTCGAACGGCGAGCGCGTCTGCATCCTCACCATGGGGAGGGGTGGACCGAGGGAGCCGGAGGTCATCGTTTCACCAGGGGAGGTCACCGACGAATACCTGAGGGGCAGGGCGGGCGCCGGCCTTCACGCGGCCAGCGACCACTTCGAGGACGCGATGTTCGCGGGCGTCCCCACCGTGGGTTGCAGGCGTGCCGGTGGAGGGATGGCCGGCAGGCCTTTCTACTCAAACGTGGCGGAAGGCGCGCGTCTGGTAGATGGCCTGGACTGCGACATCGTCCTTGCCGAAGGGAGCGGCGCGGCGATACCTCCGGTGGCGACGGACGCGGTGATGCTGGTCGTCTCCGCGATGCAGCCTGAGTCGGTACTGCTCTCTTACCTCGGCCCGTATCGGCTATTGCAAACAGACCTTCTTGTCGTTACAATGGTTGAGGATTTTCTGGTATCCAGCGAAAAGCTTCGCAAACTCATAGATGGCGTCCAATCCATCAATCCCGGGGTAATGGTCGTTAAGACCGTTTTCAGACCTCGACCCCTGGCAGGCATCGAAGGGCGTAGAGTGTTCCTTACAAGCACCGCCCCCGATGAGGCCGTAGAAATCCAGGCCAGGTACCTCGAGGATTCATGCGGGGCGCGCATAACGGGATACAGCGGAGCGCTCGCCGACAGGGCGGCCCTCGAGAAAGACCTCGAGAGGGCCAGGGGGGCCGAAGTCATCGCGACCGAGTTGAAGGCGGCGGGAGTGGATACCGTCTCGGCTTTCGCGAATGCGAACGGCCTGGAGCTCGCGTACCTCGAGAACGTTCCGGTCTCGCTCGACGGAGACCTCGACGGGCTCATCGACCGGCTGGCGCGGAAGGCGCGGGAGCGCCACGGGGGGCAGTAAGGACCGCGGAAACGGTCCGCGGCCGAAAGCTTGCACCGATTATGCCAGAGAGACTTCAGAAAATACTGATAACCGACGCGGAGCACCAGATGCCCTACTCGAAGGGCCTGATGGCTTCCTCGATAATGGCAACGGGACTACCGCCTGACAAGGCGTATAACATCGCCACGACGATCCATGAGCGGCTGAGGGACGAAGGCTCGCCGGAGGTCACGATGGACCACGTGCGGGAGACGACCGAGGCGATCATGGAGCGCGAGGTGGGCACCGAGTACGTGTCCGTCTACCGCAAGTGGCGGGCCCTGGCGAAGTTGAACCGGCCGATCATCATCCTCATCGGGGGAGCGACCGGGGTAGGGAAGTCGACCATCGCGACGATGATGGCCTCACGGCTGGGTATCACCCGGCAGGTCTCGACGGACGTGATCAGGGAAGTGATGCGCTCGTCGCTCGCGCCGAGCCTGGTGCCGACGCTGTACACGTCGTCGTTCAAGGCCTTCGAGTCGCTGCAGCTTCCGCTGCCGGACGAGACGGACAAGGTGATACTGGGCTTCCTGGAGCAGTCCGCCGCGGTGTGGGTCGGAGTGAAAGGCCTGATCGAGCGGGCCGTCACGGAGAGGACGAACTTCATCATCGAGGGCGCGCACGTGGTGCCCGGGATCATCGAGTCGAAGATCTTCGGTGACGCGATAGTGGTCCAGATGGTGATCGCGGTAGAGGACGAGTACGAGCACCGCTGCCACTTCGAGATGAGAGAGGTGGAGACGCAGGGCACCAGGGCCATGGAGCGGTACCTGGAGAACTTCGAGAGCATAAGGCGCATCCAGGAGTACATCCTGGGACTGGCCGAGAAGGAGAATGTGAAAGTCTTTTCCAGCTACAACATCGACGCCACGGTCGGCTCGATAATCCAGTACGTGATCGATGAGATATTCGGCGGGCGCGGCTTCGACGAGTTCGAGAAAGAGGCGCCGGGGGACAAAGCGCGCACGACTGCAGGGGGCACGGAGCCGCAAGGGGGGCACATTTGAGACTCTTCATCGACACAGCCAACGTCGACAACATCCGGGAGATACACTCCTGGGGAGTGCTCGATGGGGTGACCACGAACCCGACTCTCGTATCGAAAGAGAAGCGCAACTACACCGAGTGCATACAGGAGATCGCATCGTTCGTCGACGGCCCGATCAGCGCGGAGGCGATATCCCTCGACTGCGACGGCATGTTGGCCGAAGCCCGCGAGCTCGCGAAGATCTCGGACAACGTGAACGTGAAGATACCGATGTGCCCTGAGGGGCTGAAGGCGATAAAGGTCCTCTCGAACGAGGGCATCAAGACCAACTGCACGCTCATCTTCTCGGCCAACCAGTACATGCTGGCGGCGAGCGCGGGGGCGACATTCGCGAGCCCGTTCCTCGGGCGCCTCGACGACGCCGGCAACGACGGGATGAGGGCGCTCGAGGAGATAATGGTGGTCTGCGACAACTATTCCTACCAGACACAGGTGATATCAGCATCGCTCAGGCATCCGCAGCACGTGATAGGCTCGGCGCTCCTGGGCGCTCACATAGCGACAATACCGTACGACCTTTTCAAGAAGATGGCCGCGCACCCGCTGACCGACATCGGGATCGAGAGGTTTTGCGCGGACTGGCAGAAGATCAAGGACCTTTAGAGTCACATCACAGGAGGTAGCAGGGAGAATGGAAGTAATCGACAGGAGCCTGCTCGAGGCGAAGCTGCTCCCGGAGTTGCAGGAGATCGGGCAAGCGCTTGAGATAGACGGCGTGAAGAAGTTCCGCAAGAAGGAGCTGATCGACGCGATACTCTCTGAGGCCACACCGGCCGAGGAGAAGCCGCCGGCGGTGATCCTGAAGATGGAGACTCAGCCGCCGGCGAGGCCGGCTCCTCCGCCGGAGGAGGACGGGATAGGCGCCGGAGTGCTGGACATCCTTTCTGACGGGTATGGCTTCCTGCGGACGCAGGGGTACCTGTCGAGCGACAAGGACATCTACGTGTCCATGTCGCAGATAAGGCGCTTCAGGCTGAAGAGGGGAGACGAGGTCCGCGGGCAGATAAGGCCGCCGAAGGACTCGGAGAAATACAACGCGCTCCTGCGCATCGAGGCCGTCAACGGTGACGACCCGGAGGTCGCGCAGAGGCGACAGCAGTTCGAGACGCTCACGCCTCTCTACCCGATAGACCGGCTGAGGCTGGAGACGAAGACCAACGCGATAACCTCGCGCATCATCGACCTCATCGCGCCCATCGGCAAAGGCCAGCGAGGCCTGATCGTGTCGCCGCCGAAGGCTGGCAAGACGACCGTCCTCAAGCAGATCGCGAACTCCATCACGGAGAACAACCCCGAGTGCATGCTGATGGTCCTGCTCGTCGACGAGCGCCCGGAGGAAGTCACCGACATGGAGCGCTCGGTCACCGGCGAGGTAGTCTCCTCGACGTTCGACCAGCCCAGCGACAACCACATCGCGGTATCCGAGCTCGTGCTGGAGCGCGCCAAGAGGCTCGTCGAGCACAACAAGGACGTCGTGATACTGCTCGACTCGATCACCCGCCTGGCCCGCGCTTACAACCTGAGCACGCCCGCCAGCGGACGCATCCTGTCAGGCGGCGTCGACTCGACCGCGCTGTTCCCGCCGAAGAGGTTCTTCGGCGCGGCCCGCAACATCGAGTTCGGCGGCTCGCTGACTATCATGGCCACGGCCCTGGTGGACACCGGCAGCAGGATGGACGAGGTCATCTTCGAGGAGTTCAAGGGTACCGGCAACATGGAGATACACCTTGACCGCAAGCTCGCCGACAAGCGCATCTTCCCGGCCATCGAGATCGAGAAGTCGGGCACCCGCAAGGAGGAGCTGATCTTGGAGCCGGACGAGGCTACCAGGGTATGGCAGCTACGCCGCGTCCTGCACGCCCTGGACCCGAACGCAGCGATAGAGCTGCTGATTGATGGCATCAAGAAGACGAAGAGCAACAGCCAGTTCCTGGCGCAGATCAAAGATAGCAGGTAAGCGGGGAGGCGCCGGCCCGGTTGACGCATCGCGTTGGCTCGAGGGAACGCCCTGTGCTAACATCTGGTTGAACCCGAAGTATAGCGAAGAGGATTTATCGTGAAGAAAGGCATACACCCGGAATACATGGAGACGACGGTCAAGTGCTCGTGCGGCGAGACGTTCACGACGCATTCGACCAAGCCCGAGCTCCACGTCGAGATATGTGCCGCCTGCCACCCCTTCTACACCGGCAAGCAGAAGCTCGTCGACTCCGGTGGACGCGTAGAGCGCTTCCAGAAGAGGCAGGCCGCGAGTCTCGACGTCAAGGAGAAGCGGGACAAGCGCTAGCTACCCGCAGAAAACCTTGCCGCCCGAAGACCCGGAGCGTAAAGAGATAAGCCTTGGGGGACAGGCGGTTATCGAAGGGGTAGTGATGCGGGTGCCCGATAAGTGGGCGCTGGCGGTCCGCCGCCCCTCCGGAGAGATCACCACCGAGATCAACCCGATCAACACCATCGCGCAGGCGCATCCGCGCGCCAACGTTTTCCCTTTGCGCGGCATCCTCGCCCTCGTCGACTCGCTCGTCATCGGATTCAAGGCCCTGAGCATCAGCGCGGGCATTTCCCTGGAGGAGGCCGACGAAGAGAAGGGCGGAGAGGAGACCGAGGCCGGCGGTCACGAGGGAGTGGTCGTGGAGCTCGAGGAGGAGGCGGCGCACGGGGAGCTGGGAGGCATCGCCATGGTCATCTCGCTGACGTTCGGCCTGGCTGTCTTCCTCGGCGTCTTCATCGTCGGCCCCGCCATCGCCGCGCGATACATGATGCCTCACATGAAGAGCACGATCCTCTACAACCTGATCGAGGGCGGGCTGCGGATAGGCGTGTTCATCCTCTACCTGGCGCTGGTCGGCCTGCTGCCCGACATCAGGCGGGTCTTCCAGTACCACGGGGCGGAGCACAAGGTCGTGCACGCGTGGGAGGCCGGGGTCCCTCTCGACGACGAGCACGCCAGCCATTTCAGCACCGCTCACATGCGGTGCGGAACGACTTTCATCGTCATCGTCTTCGTCATAAGCGTGCTGGTGTTCTCGCTGCTGGGGAGGCCTCCGCTGATATGGCGGATACTCGAGAGGGTGGCCCTGATTCCTGTTGTGGCCGCGATTTCCTATGAGATAATCAGGTTCGCAGGGAAGCACGAGAAGTCGCGGATAGTAAGGATCGTGATGGCCCCGGGTTTGCTGTTCCAGAAGCTCACGACGCGTGAGCCTTCCATGGACCAGATCGACGTCGCCATCGCCGCGCTGCAGGCCGCGACAGGTAGCTCACTCGCCGCAGACGAACCGGGATGACATAGATGTTCGACAGGCTCGATTCAGTAAAAGCGAGGTTCGACGAGCTCGAGAGGAAACTCTCCGAGCCCGGCGCGACCGACGACGCGCGAGCGTACGCGGACCTCGCCCGCGAGCGTTCGTCCCTCGAGGAGACGGTGCGCACTTACGACCGCTACCGTGACATCGAGCGGCAGATAGCCGAGACCTCCGAGATGCTCGAGCAGGAGCAGGACGCCGAGATGAAGGAGTTCCTCGTCTCGGAGAAGGCGGAGCTCGAGAAGGAGCTTGAGCGCCTCATCCTCTCGTTACAGGTGCTGCTCCTTCCCAAGGACGAACTGGCCGACAAGGACGCGATCGTCGAGATACGTGCCGGCACCGGCGGCGAGGAGGCGGCCCTGTTTGCCGGCGACCTACTGCGCATGTACACGCGCTTCGCCGAGCGCAACCGCTGGAAGATGGAGATGCTCTCCTCGAGCCCTTCCGACGTGGGCGGCTTCAAGGAGGCCATCTTCTCCGTAAAGGGCAAAGCGGTCTACCCGACGATGAAATACGAGTCAGGCGTGCACCGCGTGCAGCGCGTGCCCGTGACGGAGTCGGGCGGACGCATCCACACCTCGACAGCGACGGTGGCCGTGCTTCCCGAGGCGGAGGACGTCGACGTGAAGATCGAGCCGGGCGACCTCAAGGTGGACGTCTTCAGGTCGACCGGTCCCGGCGGCCAGTCGGTGAACACCACCGACTCGGCGGTCCGCATAACTCACAAGCCGACCGGCCTGGTCGTGTCCTGCCAGGACGAGAAATCGCAGCTTCAGAACAAGGAGAAGGCCCTCCGGATCCTCAAGGCGAGGCTGCTCGAGGAGGAGGTAAGGCGCCGGCAGGCGGAAGAGGCTGCCACGCGCCGCAAGCAGGTCGGCACCGGCGAGCGGAGCGAGAAGATCCGCACTTACAACTTCCCGCAGAACAGGGTGACCGACCACAGGATCGGCCTCACGCTGCACCGCCTCGACCACATCCTCGATGGTGATCTGGACGAGATGATCGCCGCGCTGCGCGAAGACGAACGCGAGCAGGCCCTGAAGCAGGTGGGGACGGTTTGAACGTCGTCGAGTCGTTGAAAAAAGCGACCGACTTTCTATCAAGGCGGGACGTCACGAGCCCGCGGCTCAACGCGGAACTGATGCTGTCCTGCATGCTCGGCCTCTCGCGTGTCGATCTATACACCGGTTTCGACAGGGAGCTCACCGAGGAGGAGGCCGGGCGCTTCAAGGAGATGCTGATGAAGCGCGCGGGAGGCTGCCCGCTGCAGTACCTGACCGGCGAGACCGGTTTCTACTCCGCGACGTTCCTGGTCTGCCCGGGAGTCTTCATCCCGAGGCCGGAGACCGAGGTGCTCGTCGAGAAGGCGCTCGACAAACTGCCCGAAAGGCCGGTCAAAGTCTTGGACGTCGGGACCGGCAACGGGTGCATAGCGATAAGCATCGCGCTGACACGGCCGGGCGCCGAGGTGCTCGCCACTGACATCAGCGCGGCCGCCCTGGTGATGTGCAACAGGAACGCCGACAGGCTCGGGGTCACAGACAAGGTAGGCACCGCGCTCGGCGACCTGTACGAGCCGATCGGCGCGACCGAGCGGTTCGACATGGTGATAAGCAACCCGCCGTACATCTGCTCGACCGAGGCGGAGGAGCTGGATGTAGAGGTGAGGGAGTTCGAGCCGCCCCAGGCGCTGTACGCAGGGGAGGACGGACTGGAGGTCATCAGGAAGCTGGTGGCCGGCGCGCCGGCGCACCTCAAGCCGGAGGGCGTCTTCGCGATGGAGATAGGCGAGAAGCAGGGAAAGGAATCGACGGCGCTGCTCGAGGAGGCCGGCTTCGACGAGGTCGAGCTGACCCAAGACCTGGCGGGCCGCGACCGTGTAGTGACGGGAAAGTACCTGAAGTGATAACGATATACGCAAGAAAAGGGCTCTCGCAGGGCGACCTCGCGGAGGTCACCGGCATCCTCGAAAGGGGCGGGATAGGGATAGTCCCCACGGACACCGTCTACGGGATGGCCGGCCTCGCGTCGAACGGCAAGGCCGTCAAGCGGATCTTCGAGGTCAAAGGCAGGGACCATGCAAAGCCGCTGCCGGTGCAGGTCGAGAGCGTCGAGGCCGCAGCCCGGCTGGCGTGGATAACCCGCCACTCGAGGGCGCTGGCGGACAGGTTCTGGCCGGGCCCTCTCACGATCATCCTGCCCTCGAGGCCCGAGACCGACCTTCCTATGCAGGACGGCAGGAGCATCGGCATCAGGGTCCCCGCGAGCGACACCATCATCAGGATAATCCGCGCCGTAGGGCCCCTCGTGGTGCCCAGCGCAAACACCGATGGCCACCCCGCTCCCGCCTCTCCGGGAGACATCGAGAGGCTTCTGCTCGGGCAGGTCGACTTCTTCATCGACGCGGGCTCGTGCCCCGGCGGGGTCGAGTCGACCGTTGTCGACGCTCGTGAAGCAGTCGAGGTGTTGAGAGAAGGGGCCATCGCCGCAGAAGCTATCAAGGCCGTAGCAGGATGATCGCCGGCCCGCCCATCGAGGTGCTCTTCGTCTGCACCGGCAACATCTGCAGGAGCCCCATGGCGGAGGGCATAGCACGCACCATGGTCGAGGACCGCTTTCCCGACAAGGCGGGCGCGATCAGCTTCAGCTCGGCCGGCGTCGCCGCGATCGACGGACTTCACGCCACCGATTACGCCGTGATGGCCGCCCGGGGCTTCGGCGCGGACATCTCCGCGCATAAGGCCCGCCTCCTTCACCCCGACATGATCGTGCTCTCGGACGTCGTGGCGGTGATGGATGAGACTGAGCACCGCATCGCCGACATGATGTCCCGGCGCGAGGTCGAGGACAGGATAATCATGCTGACCGCCCTCTCGGGTGCGGCGGGAGAGCTGGAAGTCGCACCGGACGAACCTTTGCATGACCGGCTCGACCGGCTGATCGTCGCCTCCGTGGCGATCGAGGAGCCACCCCCCATCGAAGACCCTATCGGAGGGCGTCTCTTCGAATACGAGGGCGTCGCCGGCGAACTGGCCGCCAGGCTCAACGACCTGCTGGGCCTGTTGCTCGGCCCCTGAGGGCGTCCGGGAGCGCCCGGGCGTATGTTAGAATCTGTCGAAAACCTGGCCTCGAAGGAGCGAGATTTGGACAACGGCCGGCTGGCGATAGCGATCGGGAGCGACCACGCGGGCTTCGCGCTCAAGGAGACCGTCAGGGCCGGCCTCGAGGCGGAAGGTTACGTGGTCGAGGATTTCGGCACCCGCTCCGATGAGTCGTGCGACTACCCGGACTTCGCGCTTCCGGTGGCCGAGGCGGTCACTTCGGGAAAGGCCGACCGCGGGATACTCATCTGTGGGACGGGCGCCGGCATGGCGATGACCGCCAACAAGGTGCCGGGGATCAGGGCGGCCACGTGCAACGAGCCGTACACGGCCGAGTATTGCAGGCTGCACAACGACGCGAACGTCCTGACCATCGGCGCGAGGGTCGTCTCCGCCGATGACGTGATGGTCATCGTCGACAAGTTCCTGTCCACTTCGTTCGAGGTGGAGAACGAACGGCATGTCAGGCGGCTCGGGAAGCTCGACGCGGTTGAGCGCAAGTACACGAAGGCATGAGAAATATTGGACTGGTTTGACGAACTGAAGGCGGCCGACCCGGAAGTGATGTCGTCGATCGACGACGAGCTGGACCGGGAGCGCTCATGCATAAACCTGATAGCGAGTGAGAACTACGCGTCCCTGGCGGTGCTCGCAGCGCAGGGCTCGCTGCTAACCAACAAGTACGCCGAGGGTTACCCGAAGCACCGGTTCTACTCGGGCTGCGAGCCGGTCGACGCGGTGGAGACCGTCGCCGTGTCCCGCGCGATGAAGCTCTTCGGCTGCGAACACGCGAACGTCCAGCCGCACGCCGGCTCGAGCGCGAACCTGGCGGCCTACATGACGGTGCTCGAGCCGAGAGACACGATCATGGCCATGGACCTCCGCTGCGGCGGCCATCTCACGCACGGCTCACCAGCCAACTTCTCGGGCATGTTCTACGACGCGTTCCACTACGGGGTGGACAAGGACACCGAGATGCTGGATTACGAGGCCATCTCCGAGCAGGCGAAAAAGGTAAGGCCGAAGGTGATAGTGGCGGGCGCCAGCGCCTACCCGAGGAAGATAGATTTCGCGAAGTTCCGTGACATCGCCGACGAGGTGGGTGCGAAGCTGATGGTCGACATGGCCCACTTCGGCGGCCTGGTGGTCGGTGGAGTGCACCCGGACCCCGTGCCGTATTCAGACCTCGTGACGGGTACCACGCACAAGACCCTGCGCGGGCCTCGCGGCGGGTTCATACTCTCGAAGATCGAGTACTGCTCGAAGCTCGACTCGATCGTCTTCCCGGGCACACAGGGCGGCCCGCTGATGCACGTCATAGCGGCAAAGGCCGTCTGCTTCGGCGAGGCGCAACAGCCCGAGTTCAAGGAGTACTCGCGGAACATCGTCAACAACGCCAAGGTGCTCTGCGACTTTCTGGCGGCGGAAGGATTCCGGATCGTCTCCGGCGGGACGGAGACCCACCTGTTCCTCGTCGACCTGCGGCCGTTCGGGCTGAGCGGGCGGGAGGCGCAGGACATCCTGCTGGCGGTCGGCATCAACGTGAACATGAACGAGATCCCCTACGACCCGCAGCCGCCGACCGTGACGAGCGGCATCAGGATAGGGACGCCCGCGGTCACGACCCGTGGTATGGGGGCCTCCGAGATGGAGGCACTCGGATCGCTGATAACGCGGGCGCTGAAGTCCGGGTCGAAGAAGAGCGAGCTCCAGGCCGTGACAGCCGGCGTGAGAGAGCTCACGGATGCTTTCCCGCTCTACCCGGAGCTGTCCTGAGGCAACGGGCCGGCAGGTGAAGAAAATCGCGTCACGACGGCCTTTTTCGAGCCCGGACAGGTCGCCTGAAGTCGATCATCGTTATGCTAGACTAGAGTAGCTCGCGCGGCGGGTGAGCCGGCGCGCGATTGCCATCGGCGGAGGTTGGTTTTGCTCCTCGAAGAACAGCTCGAAGCGGTCGCCCGCATGCTCCGCGACGCCGAAAAAGTTGTCGCATTAACAGGCGCGGGCACTTCCGTCGAATCTGGCATCCCCGACTTCCGCTCTCCCGGCGGGCTCTGGACCCGTTACAACCCGGCGATATACGCGACCTTCGACTCGTTCGTCGAGGACCCGTCACGCTTCTGGAGCATGGCGGCCGAGCTGAACCCGCTCCTCGAGGGCGCCGACCCCAACCCGTCCCACGCGGCGCTGGTCGAGCTGGCCAGGCTCGGCAAGTGCGACGCGGTGATAACCCAGAACATCGACCACCTGCACCAGAGGGCCGGCAGCGATCTGGTGCTCGAGCTGCACGGGACCTACAGGACGGGCACCTGCCTTGCCTGCGGAAGGTCACACTCGTACGAAGAGATCAAGGAGTCCGCTACCCTCGGGCAGATACCGAAGTGCGTGGTGTGCGGGGGCACGGTGAAGCCCGACGTGGTGCTCTTCGGCGAGCCGCTTAACGCGCCGGTGCTCCACAGGGCCGTCGAGCTCGCGCAGTCGTGCGACCTCATGCTTGTGATAGGATGTGGGCTCGAGGTCTTCCCGGCTGCTTCGCTTCCAACGTACGCTCATCGGGGCGGCGCGAGCCTCGTCTTCGTGAACGTGACGGAGACGGCGTACGACGGCATCGCCGACCTGATATTAAAGGGTGCCGCCGGGGAGGTCATGCCGCGCGTTGTCGAATTTTACGTTAGGCTTTTGGAGAAAGAGAAGGCCGGGGAACGGGAGCAGGATGGCGAATAACCAGCGGGGTACGGGGCCGGTAGACATCAACCAACTGTCCGACAAGCTCAAGGACTTCGATTTCGGCAAGGCGTGGAAGAACATCCGCGGGCGCATGTCCAAGTGGATGCTCGTCGTGCTGGCGATCGTCGTGCTTCTCGTCATCATCTTAGCGCTGCTGGTGCCTTTCTCGCGCTTCTACACCGACGCGCTCTGGTACAACCACCTCGGCTTCCAGAACCTGTTCTGGAAGATGTTCTGGGCGAAGATCCTCATGGCGGTCATCTTCGGCGTCATCTTCTTCGCGATCCTGTACGGCAACATGACGGCCGCGCGAAAGCTCGTGCCGCAGCAGAAGCTCGACATCGCGGGCTCGCCGCTGGAGGAGTTCATCAAGAGGGCGGGCAGCGTCTGGAGCCGGGTCGTCAAATGGGTCCTCTTGATCATCGCGATACTTGCGGCGGTCGTTGCGGGCATAGGCTGGGCAGGCAAGTGGGAGCTGGTGCTCCGCTTCCTGAACCACAGCAACTTCGGGGTGAAGGACCCGTACTTCCACAAGGACGCCGGCTTCTATATGTTCTCCTACCCGTTCCAGCGCGACCTCGTAGGCTGGCTGATCGGCACACTGTTCTTCGTACTGATCGTTACTATCCTCGTCTACATCCTGCAGGGCGGCATAAGGCTGCGCCGCGGGCCCGACATGTTCGCGCCGCATGTCCTGCTGCATCTTTCGATACTCCTTGCGGTGATATTCCTCCTGAAGGCGTGGTCGTACAGGCTCAACATGTACGACCTGCTGTTCAAGAAAGACGGGGTGGTCCAGGGGATCGGGTATACGAGCGCGAACGCGCGGATACCCGCCTTGTGGATCCTCCTGATCATATCGATAGCGGCGGCAGTCCTCCTTCTGATAAACGTGCGGTACAAGGGCTGGCTGCTGCCGGCCATAGCCGTCGGAGCGCTCATCGTCGTGACCATCGTAGCCGGCACCATCTACCCGGCGATAATCCAGACTTACGTGGTGAAGCCGAACGAGCAGAAGCTCGAGTCCAAGTACATCCAGCACAACATCGATTTTACGCGCATGGGTTATAAGCTGAACAAGATCCAGGCGCTTCCCTTCGCGGCCGAAACGAACTTGAGCGCCGCCGCCATTACGGCAAACCGTGCGACGATTCGCAACGTGAGGTTGTGGGACCCCACGCCTCTCCTTGACACGTTCCAGCAGCTGCAGTCGATCAGGCTCTACTATGTGTTCAACAACATCGGCGTCGACCGATACGTGCTCGACACCGTGTACAGGCAGACCATGATCGCAGCGAGGGAGATGCTGCAGTCGAACCTGCCAGCCGCCGCAAAGACCTGGGTCAACCAGAAGCTCGTCTACACCCACGGCTACGCGGCCTGTATGGCGCCTTCGAACGACGTGACGGCCGAGGGCAACCCGAACCTGATCATCGAGAACATCCCGCCGGTGAGCTCGAGCAGTGTGAAGATAAACCTGCCACAGATCTACTTTGGCGAGAAGTCGACCGACTACGTCGTGACCAACACCACGCAGAACGAGTTCGACTACCCGGCGGCCGAGAAGGATGTCTTCACGACGTACAAGGGCCACGGCGGCGTGAAGGTCAACTCCTTCTGGCGCAAGCTGCTGTTCGCCTTCCGCTTCGCCGACTACAACCTCGTCTTCAGCGGCCAGGTGAACGACAACTCGCAGGTGATGTACAACCGGACGATCCTCGACCGCGTGAGCAAGTGCGCGCCCTTCCTGCAGTTCGACAGCGACCCGTACATGGTTGTGTCGGACGACGGCAGGCTGTTCTGGATATCGGACGGATACGCGACGAACGATTTCTTCCCGTACTCGACGCCGACCGAGCAGACCGGCAACTACATTCGCAACAGCGTCAAGGCGGTCGTGGACGCCTACAACGGGGATGTCTCGCTCTATGTCATCGACCCGGCGGACCCGGTCATAAGGACGTATCGCAAGATATTCCCGCACATATTCAAGAACTTCGACCAGATGCCGCAGGACCTGAGGAAACACATAAGATATCCCGAAGGCATGTTCACCGCGCAGGCGAGCATACTGCGTACGTACCACATGACGAACGCGAACCAGTTCTATACCAAGGAAGACCAGTGGGACTTCCCGAACACCGGCGGCCAGTCGGGCAACGCGTCACAGCCCATGCCCCCTTACTACGTGATCATGAAGATCCCGGGTGAGGCTGCCGAAGAGATGATACTGATGCTCCCGTTCACGCCGCACAACAAGCCCAACATGATCTCGTGGCTCGCGGCCAGGATGGACGGCACAAATTACGGCACGATGATCAACTTCCGGTTCCCGAGCGGCAAGAACATACTCGGGCCGGAGCAGGTCGAGGGGCGCATAGAGCAGGACCCGACCATCAGCGCACAGCTTTCTCTCTGGAGACAGGCGGGCTCGGAGGTCGTAAGAGGTAACCTGCTCGTGATACCTATAGAAGAATCCCTGATATACGTGGAACCACTGTATCTCCAGGCGACCCAGATCAAGATCCCGCAGGTGAAGAGGGTCGTGGTCGTGTACGGCAACAGCGTCGTCATGGAGCCCACCCTGGACCAGGCCATGGCCAGGATCTTCTTCGGCGCTCCGCCTACGCCCATCGAGGGCCAGTCGACGCCGTCGCAGCCTGCGCAGCCGCAGCAGCCGTCGGGGAACCAGACCCTGCAGCAACAGGCGTTGAACCTGTACAACCTGGCCGTGCAGGCTCAGAAGAACGGTGACTGGACGGCTTACGGGAATTACCTGAACCAACTGCAGTCGGTGCTCCAGCAGCTCGCCGGCCAGAAATAGACAATAAAAAACGCGACAAGTGGGCGAGTCCCGATGTCGCGTTTTTTCTTTAGAGGATCAGAAGATGCCGAGCTTGCGGGCGAAATCGAGATAACCCTTCTGCCACATCCTGACGAGGCTCGCCCTGATGTCGTAGCTGAGCTCGCATGAATCCTGGTCGCCTGCTCCGCACTCCCTGAACCGCGTGACCAGGTCGTCGAGACCGTCGGAGCCTACCAGGTATTCACAAGCCGCCCTGTTCATCTCGAGCATTATGTCGGGGTCGCGAAGCTTGCCCTCGAATATCATCACCGCGCCGTCGGAGCGCTCGAGCCCGTAGTACTCACCGTCGACGCACAACTGCAAGGAGGCGCCGTTCTTGAGACCCTTGACCAGCTCCGCTCCGGGGTCTTCCTGGAACATCTCGACCAGCATGTCCAGCACCGACCTGGGCTTCTTCGCCATGTTTCTCCCTTAAACGCTTGCCCGCATACTCTATATCTTTACCACGGTCTGTTGGCGGTCCCTGCCGTTTATATCAACTCTCACGTAATGGTAATAGCCTCCATTGGCCGGACTGAAGTGCAGCGGAGCGCCCGCCCCGCCGGTTATCGTCACCAGCAGCCCGTCGATCTCCTCCTCGGAGTAGGCGTGCAGGTGCCCGCAGAACAGCTCTTCGACCCCGCCCTTCTTGAGCTCGGGGGCGAGAAGGCCGTTCGCGTCCAGCCCCACCGCGTCGTTCGGGCCCGGCTTGGTCGAGAAGGGATAGCCCGGCGGAACGTGCGCGACCGCGAACATGTGCTGGTATCCGCGCTTCTTCGCGGCGGCCATGTCCGCGCGGGCCCACTCTCTCTCGGCGGGGTAGAAGCCCTGGGACGGGGTCGAGTCGTCGATCATCACGAAGTGCGTATTCAGGTGGTCGAAAGAGTAAAAGGGTTTGCCCTGGTAGCGCGCGTAGGTGCTCTCCGCGGCGGAGGTTGCGACGTCGTGGTTGCCCGGCACGCAGTAATACGTGACCCCGCTCGCCTGCATCTTGCTGATAAAAGTCTGGAACTCGGTCGACGTTCCGCTGCCGGTCAGGTCGCCCGCGACGATCAGGAAGTCCACGGTCTTCGCGGCCGCGAGCACCCTGTCGAATACCTCGTAGTTGTTCTGTGGGTCACCACACACGATGAAGCTGAACTTCGGTTCCTGCTGTGCGGCTGGAGCCGTGACGGGAGGCGACGACGCCGATGTCTCTGCGGTGCCACCGGTCGTCCCGCAGCCGGCGAGTGGCACCAGGGCCCCGAGCACCAGGAGCAGGCACAATATCGCGAGTATCTTTTTCGGAGCGGTCAGTCTCACTGGCGCCTTTCTTTCAATCCGGGATCGGCCCATCGGCCCCGTCTATATTATTCGATTAGACGGACAATGAGCCGCGAATCGCCATGTAAAGGCCCAAAAAAAGCGCGCCACGCGGCGCGCCCGACGATCCCGCCTGTCAATACTGCAGGTCCGGCAGGATTCCCGGGTTCTCGGGGGATATGTCGCGCGAGAAGCGGCCGACGCCGGCGAGGTCGCTGCGGCTCGAAAGCCGGCTCACCTTGACGACGTCACCGGTCTGGGGCGCGTGTATGAACATGTCGTCACCGAGGTACATTCCGCAGTGGTGCGGGGGCATGCCGAAGAACACAAGGTCGCCGGGCTTGGCCTGCGACAGCGGGATCTTGACGGCGCGGTCGAACTGCATCGCGGCGTTGTGAGGCAGGTCGATCCCGAAGAGCTTGTACACGTACTGGGTCAGGCCCGAGCAGTCGAAGCAAATCCGGTGCGTACCGTTCGGGCACTTGCCGGGCCCTTCGCCCGCCCAGTGGTAAGGAACGCCCAGGTATTTCAACGCGGTCTTGGCCAGCCCGCCCTCCGGGGCGGTCGTCAGCGACTGGGCCGCCTGCTGCTCCAGCGCCGCGGACTCCGCCGCGCGGGACTGCTGGAGCTGGACCAGCATACCCTGGATCTCCTGGTTGAGCCCGGCGAGGATCTGCTGCCTCTGGCCGAGCTTCATCTCTATATCGGCCTTCTGCGCGGACGCCTGGTCGACCAGCCCCTGCTGCTGGCGCTGCTGCTCCGAGAGCTGCGCCTCTACCTGCGAAACCGAATCGCGTGTGTCGCGTATGCGGTCTAAGAGATCGGAGTCGTTCTGCGCCACGCGAGCGACGTAGTCTGTCTTGTCGAGGAAGTCGCTGAAGTCTTTCGTGCGGAGAAGCACCTCGAGCATCGAGGTGCGGCCGTTCATGTACATCTCGGCTACGCGGCTGTTGAGGAGTTCGCGGCGCTTCTTCAGGTCCTGCCTGATCTGGCTGAGCTTGAGCCGCGTATCGTCGACCTTCATCGTGATCGCGTCCAGCTCGGACTTCACGCGGTTGTACGCTTCGGTGGATACGGCGAGCTGCTGGTCGAGCGCGTCTATCTCGCGGCTGATCTGCGCGGCCTGGGCGCTCTTCGTGGCGATGTCGTCTCCGGGCGCCGCGCTGAGGCTCGCGCTCATGGTCAGAAGCAGCACGAAAGCCAGCGCCGCTGCGAGCACCGGCGTGAACCGCCTGTTCTGCTTCCTGACGAGTCTCTTCATCGTAGGCATTCCACCTGTTAATACGTACTAGCTGGCACCGACGAGCCGCGGAACCCTCCCCGTGCGGCGTAAAGGCCACACTAACTCCCCGGCAACTTAATATTATCGCGCTTTCTACTGTAAACGGTCAATAGTTATTGTTAAGTATTGTATTGATGATACCAGCATGGTGAATAAAAGAGGCTATTGTTAATAACATAATACTACTGTGGCTAATGTTACTCTCCATGGGGTTCTTCCGGCATCAGTCCGACGCGGTGACCCCGCCGATAGTTCCAGTCGAGGGGCCGGGCGTTCCGATACAATTATCGTCGGCGGGCACGATCCCTCCCGGAGGTAAGGCTTGAGCGCGAAGAAACGAGAGCGGAGCAGGAAGCGACGGATAGCCATCATCGTCATCGTGGGCTTCGTCGCGCTCGCGATGCTCGCGGGGATGTACCTCGCCGCCCTGTACGGCTACGGCCGGGACGTGAACAACCGGGCTTCGATCCTGCTCACTTTGCCGTCCGACACGTCCAGGTACATGAAGGTCGACGTCAAGGTCGTTTCGGTCAACCTGCCCGAAGAGAACATGGACGTGCGGGTGGGGCTGACACCCGAGGGCAGCCTGGCCGACAACGAGGGAGAACTGACCTAGGACATTCACGTCTTCATCAGCTCATCCACCGGCGGAGTGGACAGGCCGTTCCTCAAGAACACGATCCCCAGTCCTCTTGATGCGACAGTCGAACTGAACGGCCTGATAAGCGATTTTCCCTGGGACGAGCACTCAGGAGAACTCGCGATCATCGTCGCCGGACCTAAGGTAAACGGCGAGTGGCAGACGATCCCGACCAAGGTCACGTTCATCGGCATCCTCGCCGGTGTGGCCATCGATGCGAGATTTCCGGACAAGGTCGACCAGGACAGGATCGACATCCTCGTCTCGGTCACAAGATCAACCATCGTGAAGTCTGTAGTGATCTTCTCGATGATACTGCTCTGGATACTCACCGCGACCGTGGTGGCGATGGTGGTCGCAGTACTCATAGGCAACAAGATCGAGATGGTGATGTTCCCGTTCATAGGAACCATCCTGTTCTCGATGGTGGCTTTCCGGAACGCCCTGCCGGGCGCGCCGCCCATAGGCGCCCTGAGCGACTACATGGCTTTCTTCTGGGGCTACGCCATCACGGTCATCGCGCTGATGTTGCTGACGATCACGTGGCTGAGAAGGCTGCCCAGAAAGCGCGCCTCGGACGGCGACGGAGAAGAAGAACCTCCCAAATAAAAAACCGCCCGACCTCCAGGCCGAAGCGGCTGAATCATCTTGCTGGTAGCGGGGGCAGGATTTGAACCTGCGACCTCTGGGTTATGAGCCCAGCGAGCTTCCAGACTGCTCCACCCCGCATCGCATTCACTATTGTGTGTTATCTACGGGGTTATTTCAAGGTCGCGTTACTGGAACAACTCGGGCGGTGCGTCCGGGTGGCTCTCCGGACCGATCGCCGTGCCGAAGTCGACGGCGACCCACTTGCTCCCCTGTTTCTGCATCAGGAAGGACGCCGCGTCGGTCGACTTGTCGACCGGCTGGAGCACGACCATCGCCCAGTTTCCCACAAGCTTCGTGCTGATCACTTTCAGTTCGCCAAGTGACGGGTTGTTCGCCTCAGCCGCATTGATCGCGGCCTGGTCCACCGCCGTGACCTGGTCTGTCTCCTGCGCGGCGGGAGCCGTGCTGGAGCTCACCGGTTTCTTTTTGGGAGCGGTGGTAGCGCTGTCGGCCTCATCCGGTTTGGGGCTCGTGAGGTTGGTCGAAGGCTTCACGTTCGTGCCCTTGGTCTCGGTCGAAGCAGAGTCGTTGCTGCAGCCGGAGACCGCGAGCGCCAGGAGCCCCGCGACGACGATCGCGAGGACGATGCTTTTCTTTGCGTGGCGCATGAGCTCTCCTTTCTGCGGCCAATCAATCTTTCGCCCGCGAGCAGGCACTGACCTGCACAGAGGAGATGAGAGGAGGGTGGCTCAGGGCACGAGGCCGGAATCAGTGTGGCCGAGTAGCTTCATCGCGCGGCTCACGACTTCCTCGACCGAGAAGCCGAGATGGGACAGCGCGAGCCCGCCGGGGGCCGATACGCCGAACCGGTCGACACCTATTATGTCGCCCTCGTCGCCCGCGTACTTGGACCAGCCTTGCGTCACTCCGGCCTCGACGACCAGCCGGGCGCCCACCTCACGCGGCAGGACGCTCTCGCGGTACTCCGCGGGCTGCGCCTCGAAGAGCTCCCAGCTGGGCATGCTCACGGCGCGCGCGCTGACACCGTTCTGGATGAGTTTCTCGCGCGCTTCGAGTGCGAGGCTCACCTCCGAGCCGCTGGCTATGAGGATGAGGTCGAAAGTGTCGTGCTCTCCGGCGATGATGTACGCGCCCTTTGCCAGGCCTGAAGCTTCTGCAAGGGGAGGCCTCTCCAGGACCGGGACCGACTGCCTGGTCAGGGCCAGCGCCACCGGGCCGCTTGTCTCGAGCGCGACCTTCCATGCCTCGACCGTCTCGTTCGCGTCGGCCGGCCTGATGACTGTCAGCCCTGGCACGGCGCGAAGCATCGCCAGCTGCTCGACCGGCTGGTGAGTCGGCCCGTCCTCTCCGACGCCGAGGCTGTCATGGGTGAAGACGTAGACGACGTGCAGCTGCATCAGGGCGGCAAGCCTGATGGACGGTTTCATGTAATCGGAGAACACCAGGAACGTGCCGCCGTAAGGGATCATCCCTGTCCGGGCCATCCCGTTCATCGCGGCCGCCATCCCGTGTTCCCTCACACCGAAATGAATGTTCCTTCCCGTGAAGTCGCCCGGCCTTACGCTTTCGTAGGCCTTCATGAAGGTGTTGTTCGAGGGGCCGAGGTCGGCGGAGCCGCCGATGAGCTCCCAGATAACGGGCGCGAGCGCCTCGAGCACCTTGCCGGAGGCTGACCGGGTCGCGATCGACTGGCCCGCGTCGAAAGAAGGCAGAGCGTCGGTCCAGTTCTCGGGCAGCCTGCCATCGAGGATGCGCTTGTACTCCGAGGCGGTCACGGGGTCCGCGTCGGTGAAGAGGTCGAACGCTCTCTGCCACTCGAGCTCCATCTCCTCGCCGCGCTTGACGGCCCCTCCCATGAAATCGACGACCTCGTAGCTTACCTGGAAAGGCTCCTCGGGCATCCCGATGTTCTGCTTCGTGAGCTTCGCTTCCTCCGGCCCCAGGGGTGCGCCGTGAGATTTTTCGCTGCCCTCGAGGTTCGGGCTGCCGCAGGCTATCTTCGATTTTATGCAGATGATCACAGGGCTGTCGGAGGACCGCGCCCGCTCGATGGCAGCCGCCACGCCTTCCATGTCGTTCGCGTCATCGACCTCGATCACTTCCCAGCCGTAGGAGCGGAAGCGGGCCGGCACGTCCTCGGTGAAGGAGAGCTCGGTGCAGCCCTCGATGGTGATGTGGTTGTCGTCGAACAGCAGGACGAGGCGGCCCAGCTGAAGGTGGCCGGCCAGCGAGCAGGCCTCGGAGGCTACGCCCTCCATCAGGTCGCCGTCGCTGCAGATCGCGTAAACGGTGTAGTCGCCCGGGTCGAAGCCGTCCCTCGCGAACCGCGCGCTTATAAGGTCGCGAGCAAGGGCCATCCCGACGGCCATCCCGATGCCCTGTCCCAGCGGGCCGGTCGTTACCTCGACCCCGGGCGTGCAGGCGAACTCCGGGTGGCCCGGCGTGACGCTTCCGAGCTGCCTGAACTTTCTGATGTCCTCGATCGTCAGCCCGTAGCCGGTCAGGTAGAGGAGCGAGTAGAGCAGCATGCTCGCGTGGCCCGCGGAGAGCACCACCCTGTCCCGGCCCGGCCAGCCCGGGTCGGCGGGGTTGTGCCTGAGGAAGCGGGTCCAGAGCGTGAAAGCCACGGGCGCCAGGCCCATCGGGGCGCCGGGGTGCCCTGATTTTGCCGCCTCGACCGCGTCGATAGACAGCGCACGGATACTGTTCACGCACTTCAGAGCGAGGTCATCAGAATCTGTGGTCAATGCATCTCCCCATCGATCAGGAACCGGATGGTAACTATATATCACAAAACCTGTAAGGATAGCGGGCATGCCGGCGTCTGAAATGGTCGAAAAGGCTACACGGGAGGGGGCTGGCAATGATAGTGGTATCGAACGGCAGACGGCACTACACGATCGTGCTCGCGCTCCTGGTACTGCTGGTCCTGGCTCTCGCCCTCATGCTTGTCCTGTCTCCCGCCCCGGGGACCCCGCTGTCGGGCAAGTCGGCCGGCGGCGAGCAAACCGGGGTTTGTCCTCTCACCGGGACGGCGGACTGCCCTCTCGCCGAGCCGGCCCCGGCGCCGTCCGAGGCCCGGTTGTTCTGATATAATCGCCTCCGCGACAGCCGGACGAGTGGCGTGTGCGGACCCGGCTTTTACGTCGCTCCCGACCAGACCGCAGAGGTGACGATGACCGATCCCGGCGACCAGGAACTGATGCGCAGCGACGCCTATGCGAAGCTGCTTGGCGTGGAGCTCGTGAGCGTCGAGGAAGGGCACGCCGTGGCCCGCATGGAGCTCGCGGAGCACCACCTGAACTTCATGGGTGGCGTGCACGGCGGGGCCATCTTCTCGCTGGCGGACGTGGCGTTCGCGGCCGCTTCGAACTCGGAGGGGCACAAGGCCGTGGCGATCCACTTGGCGATAGATTTCCTCTCCGCCCCCGGTGACACGCCGTACCTGGAGGCTGACGTCCGAAAAGTCGCAAGGGCCGGCAGGACCGTGCACTACGATATGCGGGTGACGAACTCCGAAGGCGACCTGGTGGGCGTGTGCAGCGGCTGGTCGTACCATACCGACAGGCCGATTGCCTGAATCGTCAGTTTGCCGTAACCCGCGGCGCGCTGCCGTCGTCTGTCCTTACAAAGGTGATTTCGACCTGCCTGGCGGGTGATTCGGGGTTGTCCTTCTTCATGGACCCGGCAGGCGTGACGATATAACAATTGAACAAGTACCGAGAGAACCGGGCAGGAAAGGAAATCGTTTGACTCGCAGGAGAAAAGTCTCCCTTGTCATAGCCCTCCTCCTCGCAGTGGCGCTGGCAGCTGCCATGGCTGTCCCGGCCATCGCGGGCGGGACCAGGAAGACCGCGAGCGGGGGCTACGGGCTGGGCTTGAAGCCGAGCAGCCCGGACCCGAAGCTGAAGCTGAACGCGAGCGCCTACAAGACCACCGCGACGCTCGCCGCCTCCGCCGACCTCACCGCCTTCATGCCGCCGATCGGCAACCAGGGCGCGCAGAGCAGCTGCGCCGCCTGGGCCGTGGGCTACTACTACAAGACCTGGTGCGAGAAGGTAAAGCACGAGACAGACCCCTCCTGGGACGTGAGCGACCCCCAGTTCGCATTCAGCCCGGCGTTCATGTACAACCAGATCAACGGCGGGCACGATACGGGCTCCAATTTCCAGGACGCGTTCGCGCTTCTGCAGGACCGCGGTGAAGTCGACATCGCGCAGTTCCCGTATAACCAGAGCAACTACACGACCCAGCCCGACTCGATCCAGACCCAGGCCGCGCTTCAGTACCGGATCCCGGCGGCGAGTGACACCTACGGCTGGTTCTTCATGAACAATTTCAGCGGCGGGCCGTTCTTCAACGACATCGATCCGCTGAAGAACGTGCTGGCGAGTGGCAGGCCGCTCGTGGTGGGCATCCCGGTCTTCGACGACTTCCCCGACTACCGCGGCAATCCCGTGACTGACGTCTACGTCTCCGACTACAACCAGGGCCACCTGGTGAACTGGAACACGAATTTCGAGGGCGGCCACGGCGTGGTCATTGCCGGCTACGACGACAACGCGGACCCCACGCAGGTGGACCCGGACAGGCGCGGCGGCTTCCTGGTCCTGAACTCCTGGGGCACCGGCTGGAACAACGGCGGGAGGGTCTACCTGAGCTACGAGTTCGTCAAGGACTGGTGCGTGGAGGCCTGGTCCATGGTGGACGACCGCAACACCCTGCCGACGATCGGCGGCGTGATGCCGACCGCCGCCGGGCAGGGAGACAGCATGTCCATCACGGGCGACAACTTCGGCGCCCGCAGGAGGAGCGCTCGCGTGGCCTTCCCTGGCGGAGTGACCGGCAACGTGACTTCCTGGACGAACTCGCAGATCAAGGTGAACGTCCCCGGCGACGCGCAGAGCGGGGCGCTCCAGGTAGTCGACTGGCACGGCGAGCCTTCGAACTCGAAGCAGGTATTGATCGACCCTTCGGCCTCGGGCTGGTTCCTGGCCGAGGGGGCTACCTGGCCGGGCTTCAGCGAGTACGTCCTTTTACAGAACCCGAACTCGACCGCAAGCAGCGTGCAGGTGAGCTTCCTGACCCCGCAGGGCAGGCAGGCCGGCCCTGCTGTGTCCGTTCCGCCCCTGAGCAGGATGACCATCAGGGTGAACGATTTTGTTCCGAACAACGACGTCTCGACACAGGTGAGCGTTACGAACGGCGTGAACATCTGCGCCGAGCGCGCGATGTACATCAACACCCCGGACGGGAAGTGGGGGGCCCACGATTCCATCGGCTCGAAGGGCTCGGCCTCCACCTGGTACCTCGCCGAGGGCGCGACATGGCCGGGCTTCGACGAGTGGGTCCTGGTGATGAACCCTAACGACGTCGCCGTGCAGGTGAGCTCGACCTTCCAGACGCCGCAAGGGCAGGTGGCGGGGCCGAACCTGAACCTGGCGCCCGGGACGAGGCAGACCATACACGTGAACCAGTACGTCCCGTCGCGGGACGTCTCCACGAAGATCGAGTGCCTGACGGACGGGAAGGGCATCGTCGCCGAGAGGGCGATGTACGTCAACGCGCCCGGCAAGCGCGGGGCCCACGAGAGCCTGGGGCAGTCCGAGCTGTCGACCGGCTGGGGGCTCGCCGAAGGCGCGACATGGCCGGGCTTCGAGGAGTGGGTGCTGGTCCAGAACCCGACCGATATCCCCGCGCAGGTCGTCTTCTACTTCGTGACTCCCAACGGCGTGAAGAACGGGCCGACGGTCTCGCTCGCGCCGGGGGCGCGGACCTCAGTGAGGGTCAACGACTACGCTGCCAACGCGGACGTTTCGACGATGGTCTTCACCAAGGCCGACGACCAGCTCGTCTGCGTGGAGCGGGCGATGTACATGAACACGCCTGACGGCAAGAGGGACGCGCACAACGCTCCGGCGTCCGCCTACATGAGCACCTGGTGGTACCTGCCCGAGGGCTGCACCAACCCTGGCTACGACGAGTGGGTGCTCGTGATGAACCCCGACCCGAAGCTCACCGCCAAAGTCGACATCGATTTCATGACACCGAAGGGGCCGGTCCAGGGAGTGACCGGCACGCTGCCGCCGCTTACGCGCGCCACCTGCCACGTGAACCAGTTCGTGCAGGGCGAGGTCTCCTGCGAGGTCAGGTCCGACAACTACGTGGTGACAGAGCGGGCGATGTACATCAGCGCCCTCGACGGCAAGGTCGGCGCGACCGACTCGCTCGGAGTGCTCGCCTCGCTGGTGAACCCGGACGCGTCCGGAGCCGGTGCCACCAGGCTGCCCGACGCCATGATCGAATCGCTCCGCGGCCGCATCTCCTCAGGGTCGCCCGCGCCCGCCGCCGGCCCTGTGTTCCTGCCGGCTCCCTGAACGTAGCGGCTCGGGCCCGCTTGCTGTACAATCCTTACTTGCTCATTGACGACACCATTCTCTGGAGAGCCATGAAGGTAAAGTGTGACGCCTGCGGGCGGGAGTTCAGTAAGGTCTACGACGACATGACGCCGCATCTCTGCCGGACCTGCCAGGGCCTCGGCAAGGACGCGTGCGGCGAGTGCGAGGGCTGGTGTTGCGAGCGCCCGAACGAGGAAGGCCGCATCGCGCTGCTGGACGAGGAGTCGGCGAGGTTCGGCTTCAAGCGCGACTGGATGTGGGCCGAGCCGTGCAGGTGGCGCGATCCGGCGTCCGGTTTCTGTATGCTGCGCACCAGGTTTCAGCCGACCGTCTGCCGGGAGTACGTGTGCGACGACATGGTGAAGTCGGCGAAGAAAAAGCTGGCGAAGCGGTAACCACTCCGACCGGAGCACATGGCGATCAGACCTGAAGCGTCTTTTCTGTTTTTCAATGCTTGCCAGGGGTCAAACAATAATCTTGCACTGTAGAATGGTCCCGACCAGGAGGAAGAGTTGACCCTAGCTCTCGGCGTGCTGATTGCCGCCGTAGCCACGATACTCTCGAACTACGGGAGCTTCATCATGAAGAAGGAGCTCTCGAACCTGCCGCGCATCGGCGAAGCGAACGTCATCGCGACCGTCAAGGCTTTCGTCAACTCCCGCCCGTGGATGACGGGCCAGGGCGTCCAGATCCTCGGGTCCGGTTTCCACAACATCGCGATCGCACTCGCGCCGCTGTCCGTCGTCCAGCCCGTCAACGCGGCGGGCATCTGCCTGCTGGTCGTCCTCGCGGTCACGAAGCTGGGAGAGAAGGCCTCGGTGGTCGACTGGATAGGGATAGGGACGATAGTGCTCGGCGTCCTGCTCCTCGGAGTGAGCCTCGTCAACACACCGACGAAGGCGGCCGCCTACCGGCCGGTCGTGCTGTGGCTCTTCATCATCCTGATGTTCCTTGTCGCCGGCTCGACCCTCATAGCCGCCTTCAGGCGCAAGGACGAGCGGACGTCCTCCTTCCTCGGCATCGGCGTCGGCCTGCTGGTAGGCCTGACCGCCATCCTGATGAAGATGACGTGGGCGGACCTCGGCAACAAGTGGAACGAATTCAAGCTCGGCGGCTTCGTGTTCTCCTGGTACTTCTGGCTGGCGATCATCCTCACCGTCATCAGCATGGTCCTGTTCCAGATGGCTCTTCAGCGGGGGAAGGCCATCGTTGTCGTCCCGCTCGTGACGGGCTTCTCCAACCTGATCCCGATATTCGTCGGCTTCCTCGCGTTCAGGGAGAAGCTGCCTAAGGGGGGCGTGATGGTCAGCTTCCGGCTGATATCCATACTGCTGATAATCGGGGGAGCGATCATCTTGTCTTTCCGCCGTGAATCGCTTGACCCCGTGGAGGATGAGCCGGATCTCCAACCCGCCGCAGTCCTCGACGAATAGTCCGTTTCCGCCTCTCTGATGTCGCATCGGGCGGACAGAAGAGCTTACACCCCTTTTGCCGGCGACACCTTCTTCGCGTCAGCCATATCAGTCACATCTTTTTCAGAACGGCTATTGACAGAGTGGTCTCGCCGTATTGATGGATGACGGCGCCGAGAACGCATGGGGCGGCCTCTATGAGGCGGGGGCCTACGGCCACCTGGAGGAGCTGGGCGTCTACGACCAGTCCGACCCCATATGCCGGGAAGGCGGGATGGGATTCGTGGCGGAAACGATCAAGAGCACCATCGACAACCACCTGGCCTTCAGCCTGAACGCGGTGGGGGACCCGTGCCACGCGATGTACAGCCCGCACGTTTATCGTTACCATGAACACCTGGCGGACATCAAAGAGGAGTTCGACCCTGCCGGCATGTCTGACGCGATGTTCTACGTCAACAGGGAGCAGGTGGAGATGTTCATAAAGGCCATGGACGCCGGAGAGGAATTCGACCTCAGGATGTGAGATTTGGCGCAGCAGACAAAGCGGACCACGAGTAAGAAGCCGGTGAAGAAGACAGCCACGGCGGTAAAGGCCGACCCGTTGAAGAAGACAGCCACGGCGGTAAAGGCCGACCCGGTGAAGGCGAAGAAGTCGCCAGGGCAGGGAACGACGCGAAGTGGCAAGACGCCCACGCGCCGTGACGAGATCCTTGACGCCGCCCGCACGCTCTACAACCGGTTCGGCTACCGCAAGACGACGGTAGATGAGATCGCCCACGCGTCGGGAGTCACCAAGCCGACCGTCTACGCTTACTTCAACGGCAAAGAAGACATACTTCTCTCCCTGATCGAGCGCGAGGCGTCGAGAATCCTCGACACCGCGATGGCCTCGGTGCCGGCGGGGGCCGGCCCGCAGGAGAGGCTCGCGGCGATATTCCTGTCCACGGACTCTTTCCTGAGCAAGGACCCGTTCCTGCAGGGGATCGCCAGCCGTGACCCCGATATCCTGACCCCGGAGGTAGTCCAGGTGGCCTTCGATTTCGAGCGAAGGATCATCTCCGCGATATCGGCCATCCTGGAGGACGGGATGTTGGACGGGGTGTTCCGCAGGACCGACCCGGAGCTGATGGCCTACGCGCTGGTCCGCCTCCACGAGGCGTTCACGTTCAGCGCTTTCGACCTGGCGCGCAACCGCAACAAGATCAATAACTTCTTCATCGAGACCGTGATCGCTACGCTGCGGCCCTGACCTGAGGCCGGCAGCGCGAAGCGCTGCGGCCGAAGTGTCGGATATCTCCCCGGGGCGGAGGTCGGCTGTTTCGCGAAGCGAAACGTAATGAGCTCGGACCCGGTCTGTTTTCAGGGACTCGGGCTGAGACATCACACCCTGGGTGTACACCCGGTCTGATCTTGCAAATGGGGTCAAACCTAAAAACTTGCATTTTCACATAGGGTGCCAGAAATAATGCAAAGATTTAGGTTTGACCCCTGTTTGCACGCAGGTTGTGCTTCCGTCAGAATGTGATCTGAGTTCTTAAGCAGATCGTGAACCGGGGAACCGAACCTCAAGGTTTACGCTTCACACCAGGCTTCCCAATAGCTCAAAGGTTTACCGGTCATGATTCACCATTGACTTCAACGTAGATGGCCGCGGCCGCCACCACTTGTTAAAGTCTGAGATCCCCCTCACGCGGAGTGCGGTCATACGTTTAGCACAGTCGCGGCCGGCTCGCTACGCGCTCGCCAGGGCTCGATGGGTACATCGAGCCCGTTGTTCACTCCTGGGACTCGATCTGAGACACGGCGGGTGCCGTGCCTCAGATCTTGTAAATGTTAACGGTCAGCGTTGGATAATCATCTGGTTTCACCTATCATCATGTTTACGGCTAATAATCGGGAAGAGACTTATGAAAGACAACGGCAAGAAGCCGGTCATCGCGTTCTTCGACCTCGACGGAACGCTGCTGGACGGCACCAACGGCAACATCTACGCGCGCCTCATGATAAGGAACGGCCAGATGAAGGCCAGAGGAGCAGTGTGGGTCCTCTGGTACACGATCCTCTACAAAATGAACCGGCTGCCGCGGGTGGAGGTATACAAGAGGGTGCTGGACGTCATGGGGCAGTTCACGGTCTTCGAGATGATCGAGGGCATGGATGTGGGCTTCGAGAGTCACATCATGCCGCGGCTGTACAAGGAAGGCGCCGACCTGGTCCGCGAGCACAACGACAAAGGGCATGTCACTGTCATCGCGACGGCCGCCGGCGAGTACGTCGCCGAGAGGGTTCGCGCGCAGCTCGGAGCGCGGGACGTCATCGCGACCCCTATCCCGATAAAGTGCGACCACATGACCAGCGAGCTGCTGGGCCCGATGTCTTTCATGGAGGGGAAGCTCGAGATGGCGAAAGACCTCTGCACAAAATATGGCGCCGAGCTCGCGGACTGCTACTTCTACTCCGACTCCGCCAGCGACCTGCCGCTCCTCGAGGCCGTCGGCAATCCTGTCCTGGTCAACCCGCAACTGAAACTCCGACAGGCTACGCGCGGGCGCGGGTGGCCGGTGCTCAAGTTCAAGGAGTATGCCGGCTTCACCGTCGCCGCGCGGCCCGTCAGCATGATGTCTGAGCCGATGGACCGTTTCTCCAGGGAGTACGAGGTCATCCGCGAGGCAAGGCTCTCGGGGACGTCCCGGGACTCGGCGGCCGAGCCGCTGCCCGGCGAGTCTCCCTGAAAAAGCGAGAGGACGACCGATGAGGCCGCCCTCTCAAAGCCCCCGCTGCCTGCGATTCTCTATATCGGCTCGAACCTGTCGATGTCCGTGAACACTCCGCTGCGTTCCTCGGCCCAGATCGCCTTGACCCTCATGCCGATCTTCACTTTCTCCCATTCGATGCCGGTGATCGTCCCGACCATCCACGTGTCACAGCCGTCAGGCTTGATCATCGCGGTGGTCCTGAACTCGTCCAGCGGCGTGCCGTGGACGTCGGCCATCTCGACGGAGAAGCTCATGATCACGCCTTCGTCCTTCACCTCCACCACTTCGTCGATGTCGATGAAGCACTTGCGGCAGAACGTCGGGCCCGGCACGTAGACCGTGCCGCAGTTTGAGCACTTTATGCCCTTTATCTTCTTGTCCTTGAAGCCTTCAGTGATCAGCTTCAAGCCGCGGTCGTCGAGCCGGTACGTGTATGTCGAAATATCCCAGGTGCCCTGCACCTGTCGCGTCTCGGGTCCCATCTCGAATGCCATGTCATCCACCTCCTACAGCTTCCGCGGTTCGTCGCCGAGCACCATCACGGTCACGTACTGGAACATCCCGCCCCAGCCGTGCGCGAGTGCGTTGTGGATCGGCTTCGGTATCTGGTGACCGCCCTCTATCTTGCGCATGATCTGCAGGGCGCACTCGGCGGGCCGGTTCATCGCCGACGCCCCGATGGCGTTCGTCGAGAAGACGCCGCCGCTGGCGTTCGTGGGCATCCTCCCGTCGATGTTCAGCTCACCCGCGTCGAGCATCTTGTGGGCCTCGCCCTCTTTGCAGATGCCGGTCTTCTCGAGCCACATCAGGGACTGGTGCGCGAACCCGTTGTACATCTCGCACATGTCGATCTCTTTGCCCGGGTCCGTGATGCCCGCCATCTTGTAAGCGGTGTTCGCGGCGATCCTCGCCGGCTCCTGCTCGGCCGGGTCGGTCAGCTGACCCTCGAGGAAGTTCGCGGTGGTCGGGTCTGAGGTCGCGCTGCCGAGGCCCTTGATCCAGGCCACGTTGTCGAACCTCTTCTTCACGACGTCCTCGCTGACCACGATCGCTACGGTCGCGCCGTCGGAGGTAGGGCAGGTGTGCCCGAACCTGAGCGGAAACGCGATCATGGGTGTCGCCTGCACGTCTTCCACCGTGGTCTTCTTGCGCAGGTGCGCGTACGGGTTCAGCGCGGCGTTCGAGCGCTCCAGGGCCGCCATCTTGTCGATATGCTCCGGTGACGCGCCGCTGTGGTGCAGGTAGCTCATGGCCTGGTAAGAAGCGGCGCCCGTGGAGCCGCCTCCGCCGAACCCCATGCCCTTGCCGCCCATCAGGTCCATCCCGTGCTGGACCATCAGCATGGCTTCCGGCATAACGATTCCGGCGAGCCCGACCTGGGAGTCGCCTTCGGACTGCTTCTCCCACGTGACCGCCATCACGACGTCATACATACCGCTGGCGACCTGGTAGTAGGCCGCCTGGAGCGTGGACATGCCGGTGGTCCCGCCAGTGGAGATACGCATCATCGGCTTGTCCAGGGCGTAGACGCTGTCCGCCGCCCACAAGTGGGGGAGGTTGAGCCCCTCGAACGTCTGCATGTTTCCGAACGTGATCGAGTCGATGTCGTCCATCGTCATCTCGGCGTTGCGGAGCGCAGCGTCTACCGCCTCGTTCACCATCTCGGCGATATTGACGTCTTTGCGCTTGCTCACGAAGACCGGTGTGTATCCGATTGCCGGTATTGCTACATTTCTCATGGCTATCCCTCCTCCGTGCTGACGACCATCACGCCGTTGTGCTGCATGCACAACCCGTCCTGGCCGTGCGCGATGGCGGTCTTCGCGCCTGAGACCTGTATGTCCCCGGCCGTACCGGTCAACTGCTTGTAGCACTCGGCCAGCCGGACCATTCCGCCGGCGCTGAAGGCGTAAGCCCCCAGGGCACCGCCGGAAGGATTGACCGGCATGTCGCCAGCGATGTCGGCGAGACCCTTCGAAGCGACGTCCGCAGCGCTTCCTTCCGCGAACAGCCCGAGGCCTTCACAGATGATCGGCTCCTGGTGGGCGAACTTCGCGCTGACCTCGGCGAGGTCGATGTCCTTGGCGGTTATGCCCGCCATCTTGTACGCCCTCTCGCCTGCGAGCTTCACGGAGTTAGGCTTTACGACGTCCCGCTCGGCGTAGTAGGAGTCGATCGAGTCGCCGACCCCCTTGATCCACACCGGGTTGTCGGAGAGCGACTTCGCCTTCTCTTCGCTCGCGATGAGAAGCGCACAGAAGCCGTCCGACATCGGGTAGCAGTGCATCTCCTTCAGCGGCTCGTACAGGTAGGCTGATCTGGCAACCATGTCGGCTGTCGTCCCTTTCTTGCCGTTGAAGGCGTCGGGGTTCATCGCGGCGTTCGACAGGCTCCTGGCCGCGATCTGATCGAACACGTCCTCGGAGTAGCCGTACGCATCGAGCAGCGCCTTCGCCTGCAGCGCGGCCGACGACAGTTCGTTGATTATCCCGAGCTGCCTGTCGTATACGGGAGACATCGTGTAATCCATCATCAGGTAGGGCCGGAACACCGAACCGCCCTGGCTGTTGCCGACGACGAGCGCCGTGTCGTACTTGCCGCAGAGTATCCTCTGCAGCGCGTACGTGGCCGCCCATATCCCGTCGGCTTCGACCTTCGTCTCGTCCTTCATGAACGCCCCGACGGGGTCGTCCTCGAAGACGTTGGAGATGGTGTGGCCGGCCTGGAAGTCGTTGGAACAGAGTACGTACGTGTCTATGTCATGCCTGGTGATGCCCTTCTCGTCGAAGAGGCCCTTCACCAGCTCGAAGAGCAGCCTCTCGCGCGGCATCTTCGAGTCCGCCGCGTTGAGCTGCCTGGCTGCTACTATCGCTACTTTTCTATCCATGGCCATCACCTCCTATACCGGCTCGAAGTGGCTGAGGTCGGTCAGGGCGTCCTCGGCCGGGTCTTTGAAGACCGCCTTTACCCTCATGCCCTTCTTCACACTCGACGGGTCGGCCTCGAGCCAGGCGGCCAGCGGGACGGTCGCTCCGTTGAGCATTACCATCGCGATGACCTTCGGCTCGTCGATCTTTTCGACCGCGCCCTTGTTCAACCATACGTGCGCGATCGTGAAGTTCTCGACCGTACCGTCAGGTCCGACTTCGACCCACTCGTCCATCTTCGCCCGACAGGTGCCGCAGATCTCGCGCGGCGGCACTGCGACCTTGTCGCACTTCGGGCACTTCACTGCCATGATCTTCTTGTTCCCCAACTCCTGGATGTACTTCTCCAGGTACTGTCCGACGCGGTAGTTATACGTATAATCCAGCGGAACTACCAGGTCGGCGACGGCTCTCTCGGGGCCCACCATAGGCTCACCTCCCAATCCATGCGGAAGAACTCTTCCATACCCGCGCAAGGCGGTCCGTCCGACCGGCTTCACTGCGAGCGTGTGAATAATATAACCGGTGGAATCGCCTGTAAAACTTAATACTTAACTTAATGTTCTAATTATTAAGGAAGTCAGGGGTGGAACAAGGCGCGCGAGGCCGCCTACTGTTAATATATCGGGTACGGCTTACCAAGGATCGTGAAAGTGAAGAGGATACTGATAGTCGAAGACGAGAGCCCGATGGCCGAGGCGCTCTCCTTCTCGCTCGAGAAGGAGGGGTACGGCGTCGAGATCGCGTCTGACGGCAGGGCTGGCCTCGAGGCTTTCGAGGAGCGGGGTGCCGACCTCGTCCTGCTCGACCTGATGCTCCCAGGAGTGGACGGCCTTGAGGTGTGCAGGCGGATCAGGTCATCCTCGTCGGTCCCGATCATCATGCTGACAGCCCGCGACACCGACATCGACGAAGTAGTCGGCCTGGAGATGGGCGCGGACGACTACGTGACCAAGCCGTTCAACACCAGGAAGCTGATGGCCCGGATAAGGGCCGCTCTGCGCCGCTCCGGTACAACGCCGAAAGTGCCGGCCGGGAGGCTGGAGATAGACAGGCTGGCCATGGACCGCGACAGGCACGAGGTCTTCCTCGACGGGAATCCGGTCCACCTGACGCCGATCGAGTACCGGATACTCGAGACCCTGATGGTCGCCGGGGGCAACGCCGTCAGCAGGGAGAAGCTGCTGGAGGCCGCATGGCAGGGCGAGTTCTTCGGCTCCTACAAGACGCTGGACGTGCACGTCCGGCGGCTGCGCAGGAAGATCGAGGAAGACCCCGCTAACCCGGCGTATATAACCACGGTCAGGGGCGTCGGATACAGGCTGGGTGCGTGAGATGAGAAGCTTCAACAGGATCCTGCTCGAGCGCTACGTGGTGGCCTCGGCTGTCCTTCTCTTTGTCCTGGGCGGGCTGCTGGGGATCTTCGGGGAGTTGCTCCCCACATGGGCGATGCTCCTGCTGTCCGGCGGCCTCTCCCTGATCGCCCTCTCGGTCATCACGATCTGGACCAACCGTTCCCTGTCCGCCGACCTCAAGGAGATAGGCAGCGCTCTCGAGAAGATAGTGCTCGAGAACGACCTCGACCGCATGCCTCAGCCGAGGCTCACCGAGCTGTCCGACCTGGCGCGCGACCTGGACACGATCGCCCAGCGGGTCAAGGAGAACATCGGCAGGGTCGCGAGACAGCGCGACAGGCTGGACGCCATCCTCTCGAACATCTCGGCCGGCATCATCGTGATCGGGCGCGAGGGGAAGATCAGCATCATCAACCCGGCCGCCGAGCGCATACTGGGGACGACCGTGAACCAGGCTGTCGGCAAGGCGTTCACCGAGATACATCACACCCGGGCCATCGACACGGCGATCGAGCTGTCACTCGCCGGGAACGACGTCAACGAGGAGGTCGACATCTCCCTGCCAAGGGAGAGGACACTGAGGGTGCTCGCGTCCCCGGTGAGGGACAAGTCGGGAAAGGCATCCGGCGTCGTCTGCATCCTCGAGGACGTGACCACCCGCCGGAAGCTCGAGCGCATGCGCCGCGACTTCGTGGCAAACGTATCGCACGAGCTGCGCACCCCGGTGGCCAACCTCCAGGCCGTCGCCGACGCGCTGCAGGCCGGTGCCCTGGAAGACCCGGACAAGGCACTCAAGTTCATCGCGGATATCGACTCCGAAGCACAGAGGCTGGCCGGGATCATCGAAGACCTCCTGGTGCTGTCGAGGATGGAGGCCGAGGAGTCGAGCTTCACTGAGGAGCTCCTGGACCTGAACGAGCTGCTGAGGGAGGTCGCCGGGGACAAGGCCGCTCTCGCCGTTCGCGAATCGGTGGAGCTCCTGCCGCCGGAACCTGAGCGGCTCCCGGTCTACGGCGACGCGAAGATCCTGCGGACCGCGTTCGCCAACCTGGTCGACAACGCGGTCAAGTACAACAGGCCCGGGGGGCGGGTCGAGCTGGCGGCGCAGAGGTCGGGGGAGAGGGTCACGGTGACCGTCACCGACACCGGGATCGGGATCCCCCGCTCCGACAGGTCCAAGATATTCGAGCGCTTCTACAGGGTGGACAAGGCCCGGTCCCGCGAGACCGGCGGAACAGGGCTCGGGCTGTCGATCGTCAGGCACTCCATCGAGCTCCATGGAGGCACTGTGGAGGTCGAGAGCACGGAGGGATCCGGCTCGAAGTTCACCGTCGTGCTTCCCTCGGCGGGGCGCTGAGAGCCACTCGCAGCGTGGCGGCCCCCCCGGTTCAGCGAAAAGCCCTTTTCGTAACCAAATCTTAAACAGGGGTTAGCCTCGTCGTAACCACCCGGGCCCCTTCCAATGGTTTAATCCGCTTGATGAAAGGAAAAGGAGCCGGGCGAACCCGGGCGTTCACTATCGAGGTGATCGTAGCGATCACCATCCTCGCCATACTCTCACTGTCACTCCCGGGCTGTGCCCAGTCAGGCGGCACGTTCAAAGGCGTGGTCAAAGCATCCGGATCGACGACGGTCCTGCCTATCGCGCAGGAAGCCGCGGTGCAGCTCGGCGACATGAAGAAGGGCGCCAAGGTCGAGGTGCAGGGCGGCGGCTCTTCGGTCGGCATCCAGCAGCTGAAGCAGAAGATCGTCCAGATCGCCAACAGTTCCCGGGAGCTCAAGCCGGGAGAGAACCCCGGCACTTTCGTCGACCACAAGATCGCCTTCGACATAATCGCAATAGTCGTCAACCCGGCCAACCCGGTCAAGAACCTCACAGCGGAGCAGGTCAAGGGCATCTTCACCGGCAGGATCAAGAACTGGAAAGAGGTCGGCGGCCCCGACAAGAACATCATCGTCGTGGTCCGCGACCAGGCTTCAGGCACCAGGGAGATATTCGACCAGAAAGTGCTCGGCAGCACCACCGAGAAGCCGGTGGAGTCGGAGCCCTCGGCCATCGAGTGCGCCTCGAACGGCGTGATGCGCGAGACGCTGGGCATCACGCAGAACGGCATAGGCTACATCTCGTATGGATACATCAACAAGCTGATAAGGCCGATCTCGTACAACGGCTTCGAGCCGACCGTGAAGAACTCGATCGACGGCAAGTATCCCATCTCCCGTTTTCTCCACATGTTCACGAACGGACCCGCGACCGGGACGATCAAGGAATACATAGACTTCGTGCTCTCCGACAAGTTCCAGGACGAGATCGTCGCCCAGGAATACGTCCAGATGAAGCTCGTGCAGTCGGGGGTGAGGTAAGCTGGCCGGCCCGAAACGGATGAAGCTCGGACGGGAGTTCGTCATAGAGAGCGTCTTCCTGTCCTGCGCCTCGATATCGATCTTCGCGGTGCTGCTCATCTTCCTCTTCATATTCAGGGAGAGCCTCCCGGCCTTCAGGCAGGCCGGCTTCTCGAACCTGTTCCTCTCCGCCACGTGGAACCCGCCGGCCGGGCAGTACGGGATCATGTACTTCCTGCTCGGGACGCTCGTCACCACTTTCTTCGCGATGCTGATCGGTGCGCCGCTAGGGATAGGCACCGCTCTGTTCATCGACCAGGTGGCGCCGAAGAAGGTCGGAAAGTACATCAGGCGGGGCATCGAGCTCCTTGCGGGCATACCCTCGGTCATCATCGGCTGGTTCGGGCTGACCCTCCTGGTGCCCTTCATCGCGAGGGTAACAGGATCCTCCGGCTACGGCATGATGGCGGCGTCACTGGTACTCGTGGTCATGGTGCTGCCGACCATCACGGCGCTCAGCGCCGAGACCCTGAAGGCCGTTCCCATAGAGCTGAAAGAGGCCACCACCGCGATGGGCGCGACCAGGTGGCAGAGCATATATAAGGTGATACTGCCCGCCGCCCGCGAAGGCATCCTGGTGGCGGTAGTCCTCGGGATGGGCAGGGCGATTGGCGAGACGATGGCGGTCCAGATGGTCATCGGCAACGCCAGGAAGGGCGGCCTCGGGCTCCTCAGCCCCTCGAGCACCCTGACGACGAGGATCGTGACCGAGATGGGCGAAGCCCCGCCAGGGGTCCAGCGGTCCGCCCTTTTCGCGATGGCGCTGGTGCTGCTGATACTCGCGGTGCTGCTCATCGCGATCATAAGGACCTTCGCTAAGCAGAGGGGCGTGGTGGAGCGATGAGGTCGAAGAAGTACGACAAGATCGCCACCGTAGTCTTCTGGGCCATCGGGACGATATCCGTCCTCATACTCGCGTTCATCATCCTGGAGATACTGGGGCGCGGCCTCACCACGGCGCTGAACCCGAAGTTCTTCCTCGGCAAGCCGGAAGCCATAAAGCCCGGAGGCGGCATATTCCCGATGATCTACAGCTCGCTCTACCTGGTCGTGCTGACGCTGATCATCTCCGTCCCGCTCTCGATCGGCGCGGCTATCTACATGTCGGAGTACGCGCGAAAGGGCAAGGCTACCACGGCGATCAGGTTCTCTCTGGACAGCCTCGCCACGCTTCCGTCGATCGCGTTCGGGTTGTTCGGCATGACGGTCTTCGTCATCTATTTCAAGTGGAGCTACTGCCTGCTCGCAGGTGCGTTCACCCTGGCGATCCTCAACCTCCCGATCCTCCTGAGGGGAACGGAAGAGTCGATCCGGCTGGTGCCGAACACTTACCGCGAAGCCTCGATGAGCCTGGGCTCCAGCAAGTGGACCACCATCAGGCAGGTCGTCCTTCCCTCGGCGATGCCCGGTATCATCACGGCGACGATCCTCCCGATCGGGAGGATCATGGGGGAGTCGGCTGCTATCATATATACGACCGGACTTTTCATCCGGAACATTCCGACGAACCCGTTCTCGACGGCGGCGCCGCTGGCGGGATATATCTGGTACGCGCAGACAGAAGGCCTGGCCGACTACAGGCGGATCGTTGACGGCAGCGCGGCGCTGCTCCTGATCCTCGTCCTCATCATATATTTCGCGGCCAGGTACGTTGGCAGCAAGTACCAGAAGAAACGACTACCCGGGGTGGATAATGGCTGACGTGATGACAGAAACGAAGATGGAGATCGAGCACCTGAGCATGTACTACGGGAAGTTCAAGGCGCTCGAGGACATCTCGATAGACGTGCATCCGAAACGGATAACCGCGCTCATCGGGCCTTCGGGCTGCGGCAAGAGCTCGCTCGTGAGGTGCCTGAACCGGATGAACGACCTGATCGACAGCTTCAAGATAGAGGGAGAGGTCAGGCTGGACGGCGAGAACATCTACAAGCCCGGCTACGACGCCATCGATCTGCGCAGGCGGGTCGGCATGGTTTTCCAGAGGCCGAACCCGTTCCCGAAGAGCATCTACGACAATGTGGCGTACGGGCCGCGGCTCGTGGGTATCAAGAAGAAGGAACAGCTCGACTCCATAGTGGAGGAAAGCCTGAAGAAGGCGGCGCTCTGGGAAGAGGTCAAGGGAAACCTGAGGGAGTCCGGGCTGAACCTGTCCGGCGGCCAGCAGCAGCGCCTCTGCATAGCGAGAGTGATCGCGGTGCAGCCGGAGGTGATCCTGTTCGACGAACCGTGCTCTGCCATCGACCCGGTGGCGACCCAGCTGATCGAAGACCTGATGGCGGACCTGAAGAAGAACTACACGATGGTGATCGTCACCCACAACATGCAGCAGGCCGCGCGAGTGAGCGATTACACCGCCTTCCTGCTGGTCCAGGTGCAGGGCGAGCCGGGAAGGCTGATAGAATACGGCGATACGAACCAGATATTCACGAACCCGGAAGACGAGCGGACGGAGCGCTATATCACCGGCAGGTTCGGATAACAGAGCGGCGAAGGGGAAAGCATGGAAGAGCGGAAGAGGTTTCACCAGCAACTCGACGAGCTTTACCTCGACCTTTTGAAGATGGCGAATTTCACGGTCGAGATGGTGGAGCGCACGCAGGCGGCCTTCGCGAAAGTCGACGACAGCCTGGCCGAGAGCGTCATAGCGAGCGACGACGAGGCCGACGCGTGGATCGTGAAGATAGAAGAGAACGGCATCGAGCTGCTCGCGACGCAGGCCCCGGTCGCCATCGACCTGCGGACCATCATAGTAGTGATGCGGCTGGCCCAGCACCTCGAGAGGTGCGCGGACCTGTGCGTGAACATCTCGAAAGCGATCATCAACCTGCCCAGCAAGGACATACAGCCGTGGATAAAAGAGAACATGGACGAGATGTTCAAGCGGGCGCGCAACATGCTCCTGAAGTCCATCGACTCCTTCAAAGCGCGGGACAAGGCGATGGCCCAGGAACTCTCGGCGATGGACGACACGGTCGACAAGCTAAACCGGCGGTTCCTCACGAGCTACGACCGCGGCAATGAGGAGGAGCTCGAGCTCACCATCCGCATCGTGATGATCGCCCGCTTCATCGAGCGGATCGCGGACCACGCGGTGGACATCGGCGAGCAGGTCCTCTACATGGTCACGGGGCAATTTATCGAGCAGCAGAGCAATACCTGATCCGCCAGCGGCGGATCAGTATTGCTCTGCTGCGACCACCCGAGCCGGAGAAGGATAGACGGGGGCCGAGCCCAGACTGATAGACAGAGTGGTGAGGCGTCATTGATCAGTCAGATGAGCGAAAAGCGTTAAGCGATCCTCCCAGCCTCCGCCCCCGGAACATTGTGAGAAACACTCGATGAGTGTTTCTCACGTAGAAAGCCGGTCGGACACTGGTCGCGAACGCCAAAGGCGTTCGCTCTTTCTTCACCACCTGCCTGAACCCTCGGATCACATTTACGATTCCTCACCACCAGACCCAACTTGTTGATAAACTAGTTAGGCAAAAAGCTGGAGGGAAAGGAGCGGTAATGTCTACTGAAGAGGATCTCAAGGAAGCTTTCGCGGGAGAGTCGCAGGCGAACCGCAAGTACCTGGCGTTCGCGAAGAAGGCTGACGAAGACGGATACAAGCAGGTCGCGAAGCTGTTCCGCGCCGCCGCGGACGCCGAGACCGTTCACGCGATGGGGCACCTGAAGAACATGGGCGGCATCCGCGACACCTCCGACAACCTCAAAGAGGCCATCGAAGGCGAGACATACGAGTTCAAGGAGATGTACCCCGCGATGGTCACGGAGGCCCGCACCGAAGGGAACAAGCCCGCGCTGGCGATGTTCGGGTGGGCCAACCAGGTGGAAGAGATACACTCGAAGCTGTACACGAAGGCGCTGGACGAGCTGGGCAAAAACGCCGATACGCCGATCTTCGTTTGCCAGAGGTGCGGCAACACGGTAGAGGGAGGGGCACCGGACTCGTGCCCGGTCTGCGGCGCGCCCAAGACGATGTTCAAGGAAATCCAGTAGCGACAGGGGACGGATGAAGGACATTTCCCTCGAGCTCCCATTGATAGGTGTCGAGCTCCTCGATTCACTCGAGGGGCTCGATGACGTAATGCGATACCACGGCGCCTCTTACTGTGACGCGGTTCGCCTTGCGACATACGGCGAGGACCTGCTGCTCGAGCCCGGCTGCATCGAGGTCTGCAAATGGTCGCCGGTCATCCTCGGGATGAAAGAGCCCGACGCCTCTTTCGAGACGAAGCTGGAGCCCACCGTCGGCAGGAGGCTGGCCGGCGTCAGGGTCGCGCAGCTCCCCGACATCATCTCCACGGGACGGACGCCCGACGTGGTGATCGCCCGCGGCAGGCTCAAGGACCTCAATGCCCTGGCGGACGCGATCGGGGAGGGCGCCCTGCAGTCGACCTACCGGGGCCGCATCGACGCGTCTGCGCTCGGCGAAGGCGGCCGGGGCCCGGGCCTGAAGGCCGCGCTGGTCAAAGCGGTCAACAGGGTCCTGTCCCTTCTGCGCAAGTCGAAGCTGTTCGACCGCTTCACGAAATGGATATTCAAGAGCACCGCGGTGACCGGCCTGTTCGATCGGATGATAAGGGGCTCGCTTGCCGACATGTCCATCTGCCGCAACTCGACCGTGATACCGTTCCTCGAGGACGCCGGCAACATAAGTTTCTTCTGCACGGGTGGCATCGCCTGGGGGTGCAACGCTCCGGACTTCCTCACCGCGGGGTTCCCGTACAGGATGATAGACAGGGTCATCGACAGGCTGGACTTCCCGGGCAAGGGACGGCTCTAACAAATCGACAACGCGATTTCAGACCTTCTCCATTCGCGTCGCTCCGCCGGAGCACTTCGCCACGCAAAGGCCGCAGCCGAAGCAATCGACGACCGAGGGCGGCCCGCCATCGAGCCGCCGCGCGGCGAACGGGCAGGCTCTTACGCAGTTGCCGCAGGACACGCACGCCGAAGGCTCGACCTCAGCCCGCCACTCGCCTCTCACAAGAGAGAACACGTCCTGGCCCAGGCAGCGGTTGAGGAGGAAGGGCACGCATCCGTCGGTGCAGCAGTTACAGATCACGTACTCGTTCATCGCCCCGCCGACCAGGCAGTGCAGGAAGATCATGTGGAACATCCCCAGGCCGGCGCACTCGCTGATGATGTCCTTCGCTTCGGACTTCTCGATCACCCGGTACTCGCGGGGGAACGCCTCGAGCCAGACGTCGGCGCCCGTCCTTATCACTATGTCCGTCTCGATGGGATGCGAGCAGGCCTTGTGGCCGATGCGGCAGCGGCAGGGGCCGACAGCGATCCGGCCCGGCAGGTCGTCAACCATCGCGAGAAGCTCGTCGGTCGGGATGGGCCGGCCGGTGTCCCCGTAGTGGCCGAACGGGTACGCGATCGGATACGCGATGAGCCAGCGGGTGAGAAAGAAGCTCGTCAGGAACTTGAGCTTCCCGACGCTCGCGAGGTAACACAGGTGCAAGAGCGGGACCTCGATGTACCGTGCGAATATCCGCATCAGGAGCAGGCGGAAGCGGCTGTGCTCGCCGCTGATAGATTCGACCATGTGCCCAAGCAGTAACATCAGCGCCAGTAGAGGCATTTATCCGGACCCCCGGTTGCGATATATTTCCCTGCTTGCCGTTGTAGATATTTAGCGGAGCATCGCCCCGCCGTCGGCAAGGATGGTCTGGCCGGTCAGGAAGCTCGACGCGTCCGACGCCAGGAACACGGCCAGGCAGGCCATGTCCTCGGGCTGCGCCATATGGCCGAGCGGTATCTTCGATTCGGCCGCGTTCTTGATGTCCTCGTTGCCCCACAACGCCTGCGAGAACTTCGTCTGGACCAGGCCCGGCGCGATGCCGTTCACGCGCACCCCGCGGCCTCCCCACTCCAGCGCCAGGACCCTGGTCGCGCTGTCCACTCCCGCTTTGCTTATGCTGTACACGCCGAGGCCGGGCGCCGGTCGCAGCGCGGCCTCGGTGCTGATGTTGATGATGGTCCCCTTGCCCTTCGCCATCATCACCTGGCCGGCCGCCTTCGACAGGAAGAAGATGCCCTTCAGGTTGACGTCCAGGATCTTGTCCCAGGCGCTCTCGTCTGACTGCTCCACCGGCCCGAATATCGGGTTGGTAGCCGCGTTGTTCACCAGGATGTCGACGGTCCCGAACTTCTCGACCGCGCCGTCGACGACCGCCTGGAGCGTCTCCATCTTTCCCACGTGGGCGGGGATGCATATCGCCTCGCCGCCGGCCCCCTCTATGCGCGCTTTCACCTGCTCGAGGCCCTCGATCTTACGGCTCGAGAGCACTATCTTCGCGCCGAACTCCGAGAGCGCCATCGCTATGGCCTCACCGATGCCCCGCGACCCGCCGGTCACTACGGCCACCCTGCCCGAAAGGTCGAACATCTCCCTGTACATCGCTACCTCCCACACGGCTGAATAATCGATTCCGGCGCCCCAAGGACGCCACACTATCATATCAAGGAGGACCCGGGGTTGGAGTTGTGCAACCGGATTGTATTAGTAATAGAATATTTCGCACGGCATTGAGACTGGAGTATCGGCCAGCAGAAAGGAGATGGGTATGGCTGACGAGATAAGGTTTGACGGAAGGGTGGCGGTCATCACCGGTGCAGGTGGAGGCCTCGGCCGCGCGCACGCCCTGCTGCTTGCAAGCCGCGGCGCGAAGATCGTCGTGAACGACCTGGGAGGTTCGATGGACGGCGCCGGCGCCGACGCGACTCCCGCGCAGAAAGTGTGCGACGAGATCAAGGCGGCCGGCGGAGAGGCCGTCCCCAACTACGACAGCGTGTCGGAGTGGGACAGCGCGCAATCGATAATCAAGACCGCGATAGACAACTTTGGCAAGGTCGACATCCTGATCAACAACGCGGGCATCCTGCGTGACAAGAGCATCATGAAGATGGAGATAGCCGACTGGGACCTCATCATCGCGGTCCACCTCTCGGGCACGTTCTTCTGCACGAAGGCCGCGTTCCCGTTCATGAGGGAGGCCGGCTACGGCCGCATCCTCTCGACCGCTTCGGCGGCGGGCCTGTACGGCAACTTCGGGCAGACCAACTACGGCGCGGCCAAGCTGGGCATCGCCGGGATGATGAACTCGGTCAAGCTCGAGGGCGCGAAGTACAACATCAAGGCGAACACGCTGGTACCGGTCGCGGGCACCAGGCTCACCGCGACGGTCATGCCTCCGCAGGTCGTCGAGAAGCTGAAGCCGGAGTTCGTGTCGCCGCTGGCGGCGTACCTGTGCAGTGAGCCCTGCGAGCTGTCGGGCGCGATGATGGTCGCGGGCGCGGGCTACTTCAGCAGGGCCGCGGTCGTCGAGGGCCCGGGCTACTTCTTCGACGCGCCGGAAGCTGTGACGCCGGACGACATCGCGGCGAAGATCGGCGATATCTGCAAGCTCGAGGGCGCTGTCGAGTACGACTCGGCGCCGGCACAGACCGGCCACGCGCTCAGCCACATCAAGATGGACTGAGGAGGCGCGACGATATGCCGATAGACGTAGCCAAGGTTGTTGGCGCGGAGCTTCCGCCGCTGACATTCGATTACGACCACAAGACGATCATCCTGTACGCGCTGGGCGTAGGCGCGGGGCCCGAGGCGGAAGACCTCAAGTTCTGCTACGAGAACCCGCCAGGCCTGAGCGCGCTGCCGACCTTCGGCGTTGTCCCGCCGTTCCCGGCGCTGATGAGCATCTTCGGCGTCGAGGGGCTCGAGATCAACCCGATGATGATCCTCCACGGGGAGCAGCTCCTCGAGATCCGCAAGCAGCCGCCGCTTCCCGCGGGCATGCTGACCAGCAGGCCGAGGATCGCCAACGTCTACGACAAGGGCAAGGGCGCCCTGATCGAGCTGGACGTCGAGACCGTCGACGAGAGCGGCGATGTGGTCTACTTCAACAGGTTCGGAGTCTTCGTCCGAGGCGAGGGAGGCTTCGGCGGGGAGAAGGGACCGGCCGCCGGCAACGAGGTGCCCGAGACGCCTCCGGACCGTATCGTGGAGCAGAAGACGCTCGTGCAGCAGGCGATGATCTATCGCCTTTCAGGCGACCCCAACCCGCTTCACATCGACCCGAACTTCGCGAGCATGGCAGGTTTCGAGAAGCCGATACTGCACGGGCTTTGCAGCTTCGGCGTCGCTTGCCGGGCGGTGCTCAAGGAGTACTGTGATGATGACGTCGAGAAGTTCAAGTCAGTGAAGGTGCGCTTCAGCCGCCATGTCTTCCCGGGCGAGACCATCGTGACGGAGATGTGGAAGGACGGCTCGAAAGTGCTGTTCCAGGCGAAGACTCTCGAGCGAGGAGAGGTCGCGATCTCGAACGCGGTGGCGGAGATAGGCTAGACCGCACGAACTGAATCGAACGTAAAAAGCGACAGGGCCCGGATTGAGATCCGGGCCCTGTCTTTGTCGCGGAAAGGGGTGCCTCGAAGAATCTCTACAGGTCGATGACGGCGGTCGACCCTACTCGTATGCCGTGTTCCTGGAACCAGTCCTTGTTAGCCTCGACCGCCCAGCGGTACTTCGCGCCGGGACCGACGTTGGTCGGGTCGAGCGGCTTCATGTTCGTGACCTCGACGACCTTGCCCGAGCTGTCGATGAAGGCGATCGAGAGAGGTATCGTCGTGTTCGCCATGTAGAACTTCGCGTTAGTGTCCGTCCCGAAATCGAACAGCATCCCGGAGTTCGCCGGGAGGCTCGGCCGGCCGCTCAGGCCTTTCGCCCTCTGAGCCTGGGTCCTCGCGACCTCGACGTTCAGGGTCGAGATGCTCGAGTCGGTCCGGAAGGCGACCGAGGCGGCCTTGCAGCTCATCGCGAACATGATCGCCAGCGCGACGATCAGGATGCCTGCAAGGTAGGGCGCCACCCGCCGGGTGATGTTGCCCATGGGGCGGACGATCTGGACGTAATCAACGCCTGTCCATGTATTCTGTTCTACACCGTGCGCTCTAACTGTCATGTCAAGTAAATATTTAAGTATCCGGCCCGGATTTCCCTTTTCTTGCCAGCAGTACAGGTCTTTCAAGGCAAGCAGGATCGGGTCGGCGCCCTGTCTCTCCGAGTGCCGGCCTGGGATGATGGACAAGTCGATAAATCCTTTAATGGAGGCATATTCGGGGGGTGGCGCTCAGGCGGCCACCTGCCTTTTCGAGCACGAAACGGGCTTAAAGAGACGTGAATAAAAGATTTTAGGATTTTCGTCCAAAAAGGTAAACCCTGACTTTAACTTTAACAAATCGGCCGAAATCGGGCTATTTCGGGATTTCCCCCTCACCAGGGAAAACCGTGTGAAAAGAAAAAAAAGCAGGCCCGGGCGGAGTGCCCGGACCTGCGGTGCCTGTACTGTTTATTACAGCCCCATCGCCCTCGAGACGATGAGCTTCTGGACCTCGGTGGTGCCGCCGACGATCGTCTGGACCCTCAGGTCGCGCCACGCCCGCTGCATGTCGTACTCCATCATGTAGCCGTAGCCGCCCATTATCTGCATGCACCCGCTGGTGACGTCCTGGGCCACCTCGGTCGTCAGGTACTTGGCCATGGCGACTTCCTTCAGGGCGTCGAGGCCCCGGTTGTACATGTCGGCCGCGCGGTAGGTCAGCTCCTTGCTGGCCTCGACCATCGTCGCCAGCTCGACGAGCTTGAAGGCGTTGCTCTGGAACTTGCAGATCGGCTTCCCGAACTGCTTCCTCTCCTTCGCGTAGGCGATGGCCTTCCCGAGCGCCAGCTCGCAGCCTCCGTAGGCGCCGATAGCTATGAGCAGTCGCTCCGGGACGAAGTTGCTCATGATCTGGAAGAAGCCCTTGTTTATTTCTCCCAGCAGGGCCGTCTTGGGAACTCGCATGTCGGTGAAGAAGAGCTCCGCCGTGTCGCTGCTCCTCAGGCCGACCTTATCGAGCTTGCGGCTGACCTCGAAGCCCGGGGTGTTGGTGTCGACTATGAACTCCGATATGCCGGCGTAGCCCGCGTCCTTCTCGGTCTTCGCGGCGACGATGATCCAGTCGGCGCGCGCGCCGTTCGATATGAAGATCTTGTTACCGTTGATGACGTAGGAGTCTCCGTCCTCCACCGCGCTGGTGCGCATGGACGCGACGTCGCTGCCCGCCTCCGGCTCCGTGATGGCGAGCGCCCCGAGGGACTCACCCTTCGCCGCCGAGACGAGGTACTTCTGCTTCTGCTCCTCGTTCGCGTGGCCCAGCAGCGCCGGTATCACGACTTCCATGTGGACGCCGACCGCCGTGAGGAACCCGCTGCATCCGCTTCGGATCAGCTCCTCGAAGACCGCGACCACAGACCAGTAATCCGAGCTGCCGCCGCCGTACTCCTCGGGCACCCTTATGCCCAGGAATCCCAGCTCGCCCATCTTCTTGAAGGCGGCCATGTCGTATGCCTGAGCGTCTTCCCAGGCGTCGACGTTTGGTGTGACCTCTTTTTCGACGAACTCTCTTACCGCCTGCCGGAGCATCTCGTGCTCTTCCGTGAACATCGGGTACTTGGGGTTCAACACAAACCTCCTTGGCCGGGTGACTGTCCGCAGCGCATTATATTATATTTCCGCAGGGTAACGGCGCACGCGCGTCTGGTATCATCTTCTGGGCGGCCGCCCCCGCGGCCGGACCGCTGAATATCACGATCCCAAGAGGAGAAGATATGGAATTCAAAGACGCAATGCTCTACACGCTCGCGGCTGCGGGCACGGCCCTCTACGGTTATTACATCAACGAAGGACTGAAGACCCCGCTTCCCGGACAGGACCAGGACGTGGCGGCCGGCCTCGAGGTCGAGTCGCACGAGTTCGTCACCGAGGACGGCGCCCTGCTGAAGGTCAAGCGCTACGCGAACCCGGGCGGCACGCCGGTGCTGTTCTGCCACGGGTTCCAGGGTAATGGGTTCGAGTTCGACCTTCCGCGCGAAGGCTACAACATGGCCGTTTACCTTGCCCGCAAAGGCTACGACATCTGGATATCGTCATTCCGCGGCTGCGGACCTGAGCCCTATGACTGCACCTGCAATGGCTGGAAGCACTCGATCGACGACCTCGCGATCTACGACGCGCCGGCCCTGGTCGACGGGATAGTCGCGAAGACAGGCAAGAAGCCGTTCTGGATCGGGCACAGCATGGGCGGGATGGTCCTCTACATGTACCTGCAGGGCGTGAAGTTCGAGGGGTTCCGCGTGGTCTCCGATCCCGATCTCGTGGAGGAGAGGAACTCGAAGCTCACCGGCGGGATCGCTGTCGCCAGCCCGACCGCGCTGTGGTGGCCGAGGTTTCACCCTTACCATATGGTCACAGGATCGAGCATCGGCAGGGCCATTATCACGGCGGACATGATGTGGGTGCGGGCGCGCAGCCATTTCTTGCCGCACATGAGGCTTGGCAGCAACATCAGGAAGTTCTTCGGCAAGAGGCCGAGGCTGCTGCAACTTATCAGCCGCAGCCCCATCGGCATACTACTGTACTGTCGCCGCAACACCGACCACGAGACATCGACCTCCCTCCTCAAGTGGGGAGGGGACGACGTGTCGGCGAACATGTTCGTGCAGCTGGCGGATGGCATCAGGAACATCCACTTCCGCCAGTACTACCCGCTGACCTTCCGTGACAAGCCCTATGACTACACGATGAACATGGGCCTGATAACCGCCCCGATGCTGTACATCACGGGGACAAGGACTTCGCCCACTGGGAGGCCATCAAGCTTTACGGCTACGACCGCATCTCGAGCGACCTGAAGAGCTTCGTGACCTTCCCCGGCTACGGCCATACCGACCTGGTGATGGGAAGGCAAGTCGAGAAGGACGTCTACCCGGTGCTCGCCGAGTGGATGGGCGAAGTCGAGGCGGCGAAGGGCGAGGCCTCAGTCATCATGTGAGGTTGGCGGAGCCGCCTCCAGGAAATCCCGCGCCAAGCGCTCGGCGCCGGCCTTGTCGTCGGGGGCGAGATCACCGTCGACCACTCTGTGTTCGAGGTACGTCTTGACCTCCCTCAGCCAGGGCCCCTGCGGCCGGCCGGCGATCTCCATCAGCTCACGGCCGTCGAGCGGAGAACGGGGACGCTCGATCGTCTCGCGCCCCTCGATCGAGGCGATGCGCTCCTCGAGGTCTCCGACGACCTTCAGCATCTTCGGCACGTGGTCGAGGTTGCCCGCGTGTATGTCGGCCCTCGCCAGCTCGAAGACCGCGGAGAGCGGGACCAGCACCCGGTCGTCCTTCATCAACGTGCAGTCCCGGACCAGCCTCCTGACGGCGGCCTCTGTCCAGTTGTCGTTGTACTGCATCGGCCGCATGTGGCGGCGGACGAGGAAGGACGTCTCGAGCCTGTCCTCGCCGCTGTACTTCAGCCGCTTCATAGTGGTCCGGGTCAGCTCGTAGCCAATCCTGTCATGTTCTGGGAACATGACCTTCGGCTCCGTCACCTTCGCCTTCGGCTTGCCGACGTCGTGGAAGAGCGCGGCCCTTCTCAGGAGAGGGTCGGGCCGGCAGTATCCCACCGTCAGAAGCGTGTGCTCCAGGACGTCCGCCCGGTGGTACGAGGGCGGCTGTTCGACTCCGCGCATCGCGCTCACCTCGGGGCAGACGAAGTCCATCAACGTGGTATCGACCAGGGTCCTCAGCCCGGCGGGCGAATCATCGGCGACGAGGGTCTTCTCCAGTTCGTCCCGCCTGCGCTCGCGAGAGATGCCCTCCAGCAGAGCTGCCTTTTCGCGGAGCACCGCGAGGAGCGCGTCGTCTACATGGAAGCCGAGCTGGGCGGAGAAGCGGACCGCCCTCATCATGCGGAGCGGGTCCTCGGCCATCGTCCTGCCCGGCTCGCCCGGGGTCCTGATGATCTTTCGCACGATGTCCTCGACCCCGCCGAACGGGTCGACCAGCCGGCCGCGGTCGGGCGTCACGCAGAGCGCGACGGCGTTCACAGTGAAGTCGCGGCGCGCCAGGTCGTCCTCGATGCCGGCAGCCGGAGTCACGGCCGGGTGTCGCGAACCCGGTGTATAGCTGTCTGAGCGGAAGGTGGTGGACTCGACGACGAGGCCGTCCGACACCAGGCCGACCGTCCCGAACTTCTCGCCGATGTCGTAGATCGAACCGAGCCCCTCGAGCAAAGGCTTCACGGCACCGGGCACGAGATCGGTAGCGAGATCTACCTCAGACACAGACGTGCCTCTGATTGAATCGCGAACCCAGCCGCCGACTATGTAGAGGGAGCCGCCGGCTGCGCCGACACGGCTCCCGATTTCCTCAACCAGAGGTGGGATACACTCTGCGATATCCAACCGGATCATGCCGTCATCAGTCATATGACAATGATAACAGGGAGACGCCTCACGAGATTCGAGGCCCGGCACCCGCCGTGCCTCGAATCGAGTCTCAGGGTAGACAACGGGTTGCAAAAGGGGTCAAACCTTGCAAAAGTGCAAAAGAAAGTGCAAAAGGGGTCAAACCTAAAAACTTGCAGAACAGGCTGTCTTGTTGGCAGAAACCGATGCAAGTTTTTAGGTTTGACCCCTTTTGCAACCCTGGCGAGCGCAGCGAGCCGGCCGCGACTGTGCTCAACGTCTGGCAAGTTTCGGGGTGAGGGGGACCTAAGACTCAAGCAGGTGCTGGTGGCCGCGGTCATCTATGTTGAACTCAGAGGTAGCCCGGTGTTCTGGGTGACCCTTAGAATTCAGCTCCTCTGTTCACGATGTGCTCGAACCTCATGTCACATTTATGCAAACAGGGGTCAAACCTAAATCTTTGCATTCTTGCCGGCACCCTATATGAAAATGCAAGATTTTAGGTTTGACCCCTGTTTGCATTATGGACGGTTCACCACCTGACTGAGCCTCAGATCACATTCTGGCTAAAGTAAAAACCTGCGTGAACCTCAGGATCACGGCGACCCGAACTGATACCGATCGATGATGTCTTCCTGTATCGAGTGACCGAGGTCGCAGAAGTAGGCGCTGTAGCCGGCGACTTTCACCACCAGGTCGAGGTGGCCCTCGGGGTCCCTCTGGGGCGCGCGCAGCGTCTCGTTGGAGACCACGTTCGGCTGGACGTGCATCCCGCCTAGGTCGAAGTAGGTCTGCAGCAGAGAGGACATCTTCTTGACGCCTTCATCGCTCTCGACGTAGGCAGGGTGTATCTTCACGTTCAGCGAAATGCCGCCGGAGAGGCGACCCTGCTCGACGGCCGCGACCGACTTCATCATCGCGGTCAGGCCCTTGCCCTCGCCGACGCTGTTACAGGGCGAGATGCCGTTCGAGATTGGCTCGCCGCTGCGCCTTCCGTCCGGGGTCGCGCCGATGTAGAACCCGTCTATCACGTGGTTCCCATAGGAATACATGCCCGAGCGGACCGGCCCGCCCCTGGCGTTCGTGTAGGTCGACGCGCGGTCGGCGAACATCCTGACCACCCTCGCGGCCATGGCGTCCGCCTCTTCGTCGTCCCTCCCGTAACGGCAGGACCTGTTCTCGAGCCGCCGGCGGAGGTCCTCGCGGCCTTTGAAGTTCTTGAGGCAAGCGTCGGTCAGCTCCGACATGCTGAGCTCCCGGCGGTCGTAGACGAACTCCTTGATCGCGAGCAGGGCATCGACGCAGGTGCCCAGTCCGCGCCCGATCATCGAAGAGTAGTCGTACTTCGCCCCGCCTCTCGTCATGTCGGTGGCGCTCTCGATGCAGCCGTCCATCATCGCCGACACGTAAGGTGAGGGCATGAACTCCATGTAGGCCTTGTCCTTGCCCTCCATCGCGATGGCGAGCACGTCCATGTTGTGGTCCAGCTGCCGCTCGAACGCGCGCATGAAGTCCTCGAAAGTCCCGAAGGTGTCAGGCTCGCCAGTCTTGATGCTTCGCTTCTGGCCGAATATCGGGACAGGGAAGCGTCCGTTGGTCATGGTCATGTAGAGCACCAGCGGCAGGACGACCTCGTGGCCGCCGGGGCACGGGAAGCAGTTCGCGCTCCCGCTCGTCTCGATGCAGCCGACGATGTTGTAGTCGCGCGCGTCCGCGGGCTCGAACCCGTCCTCTATCATCGCCGGCACGATGACCTCGTCGTTGAAGAACGCGTGCCCGCTCGCCGCCCTGAAGACCTCGACGCCTCGCTCCAGGAACTCAGGCGGCGCGCCCGAGTGGACCCTCAGCGAGAGCTGGTTGATGGCCCCGTGCATCCTCTCGTAAGCGTCGATGCAGAGGAATGACAGACCGTTGGTCGCGTCGTTGCCCTCGGCGTCCTGGCCTCCGATTATCAGGCAGTGCTGGCTGACGCCCAGCGTCCCATTTGCCTCGGCCCCGATCTCCGGGACCAGGGAGACGTTGGCGGTCAGCTTCAGGTTCAGCTCCTCGAGCAACTCGAGAGCCTCGAGCGCCGAGAGGTTACCCTCGTCGATGTCCTTCCGATAGAGAGGGTACAAGTACTGGTCCAGCCGGCCGATCCCGAGGACGTCGTGCATCCCGTACTGCATCTCGCCGACCATCAGCGCGAACCACGTGGCCTGCACGCCCTCCCTGAAGTTGCGCGCCGGCCTCGCCGGCGAGTGCTCGAGAGTCTCCGCGATCTTCAGGAGCCTCTCGCGCTCCCCCGGGTCCGACACCTTCTCGGCCTCGGACGCCGCCAGCTCGCACAGCCGCTGCGCGTAAGTCGCGGCGGCCTCCATGCTGATGCAGACGGCCTCCAGGAAATCGTGCCTGTCCTGGAAGTCCGGCTCCCTGTCGTCCAGCTCCACCATCCGGGCACGCGCTCTATCGGCGATGCCCAGGAATCCCTCGTTCACGACCTTCTCGACGGCAAGGTGCAGGTGTCCCTGTACGTCGTAGCAGTAGACCCCCATGTTGGGGTTGTTCTTCGAGAGCTCGCCCCTGTTCTTGATCGCGGTGATCGCCCTGCCCGGGTGCTGCTTCTGACCTTCCTTTATGCCCGCCATCATCTGGAGGTTGTCGCGGCCCGCGCTCCTGGCGAACCGGAGCATCTCGCCGACCTGGCGAAGTGTCCGCCAGAACCCGGTGGTGGGTTCGATTATCCCCGAGGCAAGCCAGTTCGCGGCCTTGCGGTCGCGGACGCTCCTGCCCTCCCAGTATGGGAGGATCTCGCCCAGGAACTCCTTGCGGTCGGCCGCGCTCATCCTGAACGGGCGGCCCTTCTCGGAGAGTATCTCCATCTCCATCTGGAGCGACCTCATCGAGTCGCCCCGCTCGGGCGCGATGACGGGGGAGATGAACTTGTCGGTCTTGTTGCCGACGATCCATTCGTCGGCGTAGATGTGCACGGGCTGCTTCTCGCAGGTCGCCTTCAACGCAAGGGCGTTTCTGAGAGCCGGGTTCCTGCCTTCTGTCTCCTTGTAGACGCGCGTGAAGTGGCGGGCACGCTCGATGCAGATGTCGTACCCGGCGGTCAGTAGCCTGCGCTTCAGCCGCTCGATCCGGGGGCTGTCCTCGCCGAGCAGTGACCTCGTATCCAGACGGCTGACCGCCATTTCGAAACCCCTTCCTCGCCGCGCGCGTATGATAGGCCGGCTTTCCGGGCGTTCAATATTATAGACCGGAGGGGAGGGGCGGTCATTGAGGTTCAGCGACAGCGGAGCAGGCGTCGGAACATGCAGGGCTGACCCCGCCGGGACGACTTCAGTCTACTTATAAGGGAGGACCCAGCACTCGGTAGCCTTCGGCAGCTGGCTGTGTTTCACGAGGACCGGCCGCTCGGCAACCTCGACGACAGGTCCGGGATAATGCTCGAGGAAGTCGGCCAGCGGCTTCACCGCGACGACTCCGTCCTCGGTCTTGTAATGCATCGGGAGCACGATCTTCGGCTCGAGGACGTCGATCTGGCAGGTCGCCTGTTCCCCGTCGATAGTGAACACCCCGCCGACCGGGATCATCAGGATGTCGATGTCACCCAGCTGGTCGCATACGGAAGGCGACAGTCGCTCGCCGAGGTCTCCGAAATGCGCGATCCTGAAATTCTCCTGCTCCCAGGCGAAGATGAGGTTGGGCCCGCGCTCTTTCCCGCCGGCCTCGTCGTGGTAAGTCTGGAACGCCTGCACCCTCAGGCCCGCGACCTCGTGCTCCCCCGGCTTCCTGACGATCTCGGGCTTGCCCGAGACTCCGTCCAGGTAGATGTGGTCGTAGTGCTCGTGCGAGACGAACACGGCGTCCGCGTTCACCGGGCTGTATTCGTAGCCTGTACGCGGGTCCGTGGGATCGACGACGACGGTGACCCCTCCGCCGACTATCCTGAACATCGACTGCCCGAACCACTCGATCGAGATCATGTTGAACCCAGGCATCGTCTCCACTTCTCACTCCTTTGCCGGCGCGCCCTTGCGCCCGGTCGTCCTCACGGCCCTTCAGATGAAATCGTTCTTGCGCAGGAACGTCTCGACCCTGTAAGCCACCAGGTCCGGCTGCTCTATCAGCGTCGCGTGCGTCCCGCCAGGCACGACGAACAGCTCCGCGCCCTTCACGCCCTCATAGATCCGCTCGACGATGTGCCTCGGGCACATACCGTCTTTCTCACCGGCGATGACCAGCGTCGGCACCTTCACCGAAGGCAGCACGTCCTCCGCGGAGTGCCTCGCCATCCCGAGCACCGAGCGCAGCTCGTCGTCGAAGCCCATCTTCGCGATGTGCTCGAAGTAGAGTTCCATATCCTCGCGCGTTGCCCTGTGCCTGTCGACCTCGACCAGCTTGGCGACCGGCCACGCTATCGGCGAAGTGAGCAGCGGCACGCCGATGGCGGTCAGCGTCTTCGGGTGGTCGATGAAGTACCCGAGAACGGTCTCGTAGAGCTTCTTGAACGTGTCGGAGGAGCCGAAAGCCTCGAGCGGGTTCGCGCATGGGCCGTTCAGCGGGATGAGCCCCATCACCTTGTCCGGGAAGCTCCTGTAGAACTCGAGTATCACCTGCGCGCCCATCGAGAAGCCGACCAGTACCGCCTTCTCGACGCCCGCCGCGCCCAGGACGGCGTCGAGGTCGCGGGCAAAGCATTCGATCGTGAAGGTATCTTTGTCCTTGGGGGCGTCGGAGCGCCCGTGCCCGCGGTAGTCCCAGCAGATCACCCGCGCTATCTTCGAGAAGTGGTCCTCGAACCCGTGCCAGAAAGTCGTGGTGTTGGCCACCCCGTTGCACACCACGATCGGCGTGCCCCGGCCGCGCGAAGAGTACCTGATCACTGTGCCGTCGAAACTCCTGGCGGGCTTCACCTTTCCCTTGACCAGGTAACGCATGTCAACGGTTCCGGCCAACTGCCACCTCCTGGCTGGACTGACGAAGAAAAAGAATCAGTATCCGAGCTGCTCGCCGATGAGGACGACGAGGAAATCGACGCCCGCGGGCTTCCTGGTCACGATCGTCGAGACGGCGCACATGGCCGGGGGTTCGTCGCATTCGACGCAGTGCTCGTCCTGCGTGCACCGCGTATCCAGCCCCAGCAGGTTCGCGTAGTGGGGCATGAACGCGTCGCGCGCCCTGGCGAGGCCGTCCTCCAGGTCGTCGACGATCTTGTTGACACCGGCGACGACTATCACCTGTCCGGGGGCGCCGCCTCGCAAGAAGACCGGCAGGCTCTCCGGCTCGAGCTTCACCAGCATTCCGTCAATCGTCACGGCTCCGACCGTCGTCACGAAACAGTCGGAACCCCGCATCGAGCGCCTGCGCCTTCGTATGTTGCGACCTACCAGCAGGGGAACGACGCTGCGGACGGCGTTGCCTCTGGCGGACAGCGTCTCGAGGATGCCCAGGTCCTGGAGTGTGGCTTCTTTCCAGTAGTAGACCGTGCTGGTCCTTTTCACCTCGCCGACGATGAGCCGGTTCGCCTCGGATATGGTCGGGACCGGGAGTACAGAGAAGTCGCGGCGCGAAAGCGCCTCGGCGCACGCGAGGACGCGCTCCCTGACGTAGCGGTCGCGTCCGCCCTCCCAGAGCTCGAGTATTCCTTTGTCGAGATCGTGGCCTGGCACTCAGCCTCCCATGCCGTTTCCCGCGCGGGCGAGACGCCCGCTCGAACAGCTAATAATAAATGTTTCTTCGATGTATTGCACAGTGAGAGACCGCGGGGCCGGCGGTCGGGGAGGCCCGTGAAATCGGAGCGGGCGCGCGGCTAGATGCCTATGTCCCGCAGCGTGAACTCGAAGACCGCGCCGTTCTTGTTGGAGACCGATATGTCTCCGTCGTAGATGGTCACGATCTTCTTGACCGTCGACAGGCCGATGCCGCTCTCGCCGGTCGGCCCCATGGAGTAGAAGGGCGCGAAGATGTTCTCGTACTCTTCCTCGGGGATGCCCGGCCCATTGTCGCTGATCGCGTAGCGGTGGACGCCGGTGGCAGGCTCGTGCTCGTGGGCGATCTTTACCGAGGGGCCCTCGTTGTCGTTATGGATGATCGCGTTGCGGATGAGGTTGCTGAAGAGCTGGTACATCTGGGTGTCGTTCGCGACCAGGTTCCCGAGGTCCCTCGAGACCTCGACCAGCACGTTGTTCTCGGCTATGAGCACGCAGTTGTCGTCGAGCACCCGCGACACGATTCCCGAGACGTCGACCTCCTCGATCTCCACCGGCACCTGTGAAGCCTCAGCGAGCTCCAGCACGTCTTCTATCAGCTTGTTCGATTTACGGACGTTCCCATCGATGATGTGAGCGACCTTCATGATCTCGCCGTCCTCGTCGAGCCCCTTGCTCTTGATCATCTCGGCCAGCATGCTGGCGGCCATGCTGATGTTCGCCAGCGGGCTCCTGAGGTCGTGCGAGACCGCGTGCGCGTACCCCTCGAGCTCGATGTTGAGGCGCTGCAACTCCTGCTCGGCGCGCTTCCGTTCCGTGATGTCGCGGATCGTCCCGATGAAACCGCGCGGCTGTCCCAGCGAGTCGTAGAGCACCGTGGCGTTCAGCTCGCCTATGAACCACGACCCGTCCCTGCGGCTCATGGTGTATTCCTGGCAGCTCAGGCTTCCGTACTGCAGGGTTTCGACCAGTTTCTGCCGCATGAGCTCGCGCTCGGTGGAGATCACGAAATCTGTGGCGGACCTGCCGACGATCTCCGACTCTGAATAGCCGCTCATCTCCATCATGCTGTCCGACATGTAGAGGATATTGCCCTCGAGGTCGGTCAGGACGACCGCGTCCGGAGATGCCTTGACCAGTCCGCGGTACAGCTCCTCGGACTCGACGAGCTCGAGCTCGGCCACCTTCCTGCTGGTGACGTCGCGGCCGACGCCCTGCACCTCGACGAGGTTGCCATCGTCGTCGAAGAACCCCCGGTTGGTCCAGTGTGTCCAGTATTCGGCACCGTTGACGAGAATGCGGTGCTCGATGTCTACCACCGGGTCCTCGACATTTATCTTCGCGAGTTCGTTCAAGACGAACGCGACGTCATCGGGGTGGATGCCCTCAGGAAGTACCTGCCCGATCAGTTCCTCCCGGTCCACGCCCAGGAACCGTGCAACCGCGTCGTTCACGAAAGTCAGGGTGCCATCCGGCTGCCAGCGGGTTATCATCTCCACCTGGTCCTCGACCACCGCACGGTAGACGGCCTCGTTCAGCTTGACGGCGGATATGCTCTGCTCGTTCCTGTATGCGAGAGAGAGGATCTCTCCGAAAGCCTGTGCCATCATCAGGTCCTGCCTGTCGAATCCCCCGGGCTTGTCGGCCAGCATCATGAGCCCGCGCGCCTCGTTCTCTACGATCAGCGGGGCAAACAGGACGTTGTCGAAACTCACGTGCTTTCTCGGGACCTTCTTCCCGGCAGTGCTCTTCATGAAGTCGTTGACGAATGTCGCCTTGCGGCTTGACAGCACATCGAGCGCGGGGCCGATCGCCTGCATCGGCGCGTGGCCTTTTCTGAGAGCGATGAGGTCCTCCGGGTATGTGAAAAGCATGTCCAGCGAAGCCTGCTCGGCTGTGCCGAGGGCCAGGTATCCGGCGTTCGCGCCGACCAGATTGCGGCACACTTCGAAGACCGTCCTCGCCGCGGCCTCGAACTCCGTGTTCTCGAGTACCGTGCGCGTGCTCTCGAGAAGCGCGGTTATCTCTTCTCTCCTCCTGTTCGTCTCCGTGATCATCGAGTGCAGGCGCTCCTCGGTGCGCTTGCGCTCGCTTGCGTCCACCACGATGCCGACGATCCCTGTGACCTCACCGTCGATGACCACAGGCGACTTGCTGATCAGGGCGGTGAACCTGGTCTTGTTCTTTCGCACCAGCTCCAGCTCGCCCGACCAGGGCTCGGCCGCGGCGGCGCGGATCTTCTCGATCGCGTGCCTGCGCGTGTGAGGTCTGACGACCTGGATGATGTTCCTGCCGACGGCCTCGTCCGCCTTGAACCCGAACAGTTTTTCCGCGAAGTTGTTCCAGTAGGTGATCGTGCCGTCCTGCTCGGTGGCGATTATCGCGGAGTCGACGCTGTTCAGGAGGCGCGCCTGGAACTCTATCTTTTCCCGGTCTGTCGCCTGTGCGGAGACGTCGCGTCCGACTCCACAGATCGCGAGCGGCTCCCCGCCGCCGTCGACCAGCAGGTCGCCTTTCATCTGGAACGGTATCAGCCGCCCGTCTTTGGTCTTCGCATGAGTGTCGAACGTCAGGCTCTCACCCGCGAGCACCTTCTCTACGCTCTCCCTCAGCCTGTCGGCATCCTCCGGAGGGTGCATGTCGGTCACGGTCATTCCCGCTATCTCGGAGTCGGAATACCCGGTGAGCTCGCACAGCCTCTTGTTCCAGTAGATGTAGCGACCCTTGAGGTCGATGATCGCCAGTCCGTCCTGCATCTTATCCAGCGCAAGGCCCACCATCTCCAGCTTCGTCATCGAGCCGGCCGCGGGGCTCTTCGCGTTGATCGCCATCTCGACCTTTCTGACTTCGTAAGAGAGGTTGCCCTCGAGCTTGTGGTCTTTCGGGACGTACGCCAGCGCGCCCAGGGCGAGAGCTTCATCGACCAGGTTCTTCTCGGTGTATCCGCTGACCACAATGACCGCGGGCCTGTTCTTCCAGGTGTCGGTTTCGTGAAGGAGAGAGAGGGCGTTCGAGTCGATCGTCACGAGGTCGTAGAACGCGGATGAGAGAAGACGGCGCCCCGTTTCGATGTCCGGCGCCAGGTCGACCGACGCCTTGAACTTCTTCTCGAGCATGCGCTTGATCGCGGCCCCGATCTCCGGGTCGTCGTCTATGGTGAGTACGAGAAGCGATCTGGTTTTTTTCATAGCGATGAGACCCGTTCTGTCACGAGAGTCGCCGGGTTATTCAGCCATCCACCTGCCGCACCGGTACATTCTAGCATTTTCCACCCGCGTTTCAATCCGCAGAATAGGCGATACTAACCGCTGAAGCGCGCTATTGTTCCTTTTATCGGTGGGATGTCGGATCGGGCTTGAGCCGTTCAAGCTCTCGAACCCGCTACCTCACAGGTCGGTTGTCATAGTTTCAACGATCCGGCCGGGATCGCCGCTCTCGAGAGCCCCGATTATGCTCGAATAAGCGCCGCCGGCGTTAGTCCCCCAGACGTCGATCGCCATCCTCCTTGCAGGTTTCCTCGACCGGTCCATCGCGAAGAGGCCGAAGCGCGGCTCGTAGGAGCCCCACTCGTAGTTGTCGACCATCGACCAGTAGAAGTAACCGAACAGTGGCACGCCGTCCTTCATCGCCCGCATCGCCTCATAGATGAACGACTGGAGGAAAACGTCTCTTGTCGCGCAGTCGCGTCTCTCGGACACGTTGCCGTCATGGACCCTGTGGCTCATGCCGTTCTCCGCTATGCAGAGAGGGATGCCGTCCGCGTTGATGGTCTCCGCCTTGAGGAAGTGATACATGGCCCGCGGGTTGAGCACCCACTCCCAGTGTTCCGAGTTGACCCCGAACCTGCCTTCACGGATGTCCTGCATGTCGGGCCACCTGATGAGGTTGCGAGGGAAGGGGTCGTAGAAGTCGACCGCCAGGTAGTCGAGCTTCTCCGGCTCGGGGGAGGAGTAGATCGCGTCGACAGCGGGGGCCAGCCGGTCGAGCGTCACGTACTTGGAGACCATGTTCGTGGCGAACTCCTCCAGCCTCCTGTTGATGGCGGGAGCGGGTTCCACGTCCGGGCACCTGGCGATCTCCGCGTCCCAGGCGTCCCTGCCGTTGGCAAGGTAAGACTCGAGGCCACCGCGGGGCACGCCGTTGTGCCGCGCGTTCAAGAGGTCGGTGATCATCTTGTCCAGCTCGTAGACGGAGATGTTGATCGTGTTGTAGGTCACCATGGGCCGGTCCCAGCCGTTCGCCTTATATATAGAGTGGACGGCGTCATAGGCGCGGCAGTGGGCGTCGATCATGGAGCATATCGCCTTGACGGCAGGGCCGGGGCCGCCTTTTCCGTGCGGCAGGTATCGAAGCGCGTATGTTGTCAGGGTATAGGCGTTCGGCTCGTTGATGGTGATGTAGTACTTGACCGGCCTCGCGGAGTGTTTCTCGACGAGCGCTTTGTTTATTTGTGTGACCGCTTTCTCGACGTAGTCCCGCCACAGCGCGACAGTCTGCGGCTCGAGCCACGCGTCGATCCCCAGCCAGCAAGGGTGGGTGAAATGGTGCAGCGTCACCATAGGCTCCATACCCGCCTGCATTATCGCGGCGATGATCTCCGCGTATGAGTCGAGTGCCGCCTCGTCGAACGGCGGAACGTAGCCCTTGCGCGGGAACGATCCCGGCTGGACCCGCGCCCACTCGACGCTCATCCTGAAGCCCCGGCAGCCGATGCTCTTCGCCAGGTCCACCTCTTCTGCGTAATCCGTCCAGAAGTGGTCGGCCTCGCCCGAGCGCTCGACCTTGCCGGACCTCTCGAGCCGGACCCAGTTGTTCAGCGGCTCGCCGGGCCCGTTGTAGCCGCCCTCTACCTGGAAGGCCGCGTTCGAGACCCCGAACATGAAGCCGTCCGGCAGCTTGAATCCCTTTTCGAAGAGCTGCTCCGCGTCGGCTTGCGTGTAGTGCCTGGCGAATCTCATGTCTGCCCCTCTCCCCGTCGCCTGCGGTCCGGCCGTCGTCTCAGATACAGAACCTGCACCCGGTGGGCACCTCTATCGACAGTGCCGGCAGCGGGATATCGGCTTCCCCTTCCTCTTCCATCCAGTAAAAGAGGTCATCCGCGTTTATGTACGACTCGCATTGATCATCAGAAGAAGCCATACGTTGATTCTATCAACTTTGTGACGCTGACTCAGCCAGGGTGAACAACGGGCTCGACGTATTCGTCGAGCCCTGGCGAGCGTGTAGCGAGCCGGCCGCAACCGGGCTCAACGTCTTGCAAACAGGGGTCAAACCTAAATCTTTGCATTCTTTCTTAATCCAACCCTGAAAATGCAAGTTTTTAGGTTTGACCCCATTTGCAAGATAAGACTTTGGGTGAGGGGGATCTGAGACTCAAGCAGGTGGAGGTGGCCGCGGTCATCTACGTTGAAGTCAGTGAGAGTCAGGACCGGTAGACCTCTGAAGTATTGGGAAGCCTGGTGTGACGCGTAAACCTTAGAGTTCTG
>Ga0209747_1000002_pt1 | contig 95674 bp, 87 predicted proteins | sample BarGraNGADG00311_FD_184498 | JGI IMG/M metagenome (GOLD analysis project Ga0209747, IMG submission 184498) | Arctic peat soil microbial communities from Barrow, Alaska - Barrow Graham LP Ref core NGADG0011-311 (SPAdes) (version 2) | ecosystem: Environmental > Terrestrial > Soil > Wetlands > Peat...
GCGCTCCAGCAGGCGCTCCGTGTCCATGTCGATCCCGTGTGAGCGGACCACGACCACCGCCCCGCCGATGTCCCCCGGGTCCTCGCCGGGCTCGATCACCTGGAGACCCTCCTGTTTCAGCTCCTCGACCACCTGCGGGTTGTGTATCAGGGCGCCGATCGAGTAGACCTTCGAGGGTTTGCGTCTCAGCGTCTTCTCAGTGATCCGCATCGCCCTGTCCACCCCCGGGCAGAACGACGATTCCTCAGCTACCTCTATCTTCAAAGAAAAGTACCTCCGTTCTTCAATGTCCGGCTAAATCATACAGGACGGGCGGGCCCGTCTGCGGCGATGCGCCATCCTGCTCCTTGTTGCGGGGGCGCGATTTTGTAATACTCAAGCGGTCCGTAGAGGCGGCACGGGCGAGGCTGCTCTGCGCCCCCGACCTCGCCGCCACCGGGCGCTACGAGAAGAAGCGGTCTGCGAAAGGATGAGAGAATGGCGCTTCCCCTCCAGGACATGAAGGTGCTCGATCTGACCCGACTGCTCCCCGGCCCCTACTGCACCGTGTTGCTGGCCGACATGGGAGCCGACGTAATCAAGGTCGAGGACATGGCAGGCGGCGACTACGCGAGGTTGAACCCGCCCCTTTCCGCGTCCGGGATGAGCGTGCATTTCCACACCCTGAACCGCAACAAGCGGTCGATCGCGCTGGACCTCAAGCGAAGGGAAGGACGCGAGCTGCTGCTGGAGCTGGCGGGATGGGCGGACGTCCTGGTCGAACAGTTCAGGCCGGGCGTCATGGGGAGGCTGGGCATCGACTACGAGCAGGTCAGCGAGGTCAATCCGGCCATCGTCTACTGCTCCATCACCGGTTATGGGCAGGACGGTCCTTATCGCGACAAGGCCGGCCACGACATCAACTATCTCGGCTACGCCGGGGTCCTCGGCTCGGCCGGCTCGCCGGGAGAAATCCCTCCGATCGCGCCCGTCCAGATAGCCGATCTGGCTGGAGGCGGCATGTTCGCGGCCATCTCCATCCTCGCCGCCTACACTTACGCGAAGAGCACCGGCCACGGACAGCACGTGGACGTGTCGATGATGGACGGCAGCCTTTCGTGGCTGTGCATAAATACGGGCGACCTGCTCGTTGGCGGCACCGGTCCGGAGAGGCGAAGCGAGCTCCTCTGGGGGGCCACTCCCTGTTACCAGGTATACGAGGCGGCCGACGGATACATGGCGGTGGGGGCGATCGAAGGGAAGTTCTGGAAGAGGGTCTGCGAGCTGCTCGGAAAGCCCGAGTACGCGGACCAGCAGTTCAACCCCGAGATGTTCGACGAGATGTTCGCCTTCATGAAAGAGACGTTCATGAAGAAGACCAGGGCCGAGTGGATGGAGGTCTTCGAGGACGAGGACGCCTGTATCAGCCCGATCCTGACCCAGCTCGAGATGTCCCACGACCCGCAGGTCCTCGCCCGCGAGATGATAGTCGAGGTGGACGACGAGAAGCTGGGCAGGAGCAAGACTATCGGCGTACCGGTGAAGTTCTCGCTGACCCCGGGGTCTATCCGGACGTCGGCCCCGACGCTCGGCGAACACACCGACGAGGTGCTCTCGATGCTCGGGTGCGGCGCCGAGGAGATAGCGAAGCTCAAAGAACTGGGCGTTACGAAATAGTGCCGGACGAAAGGCGACGGATGAAGGACTCGACGAAGAATCTCTCGAAGATGATGGGCCTCGAAAACGCCGAGAGGAACGTCCACCTGTACCTGTACGCGCGCTACATGCCGCATTACATCTATCACATGGGAAAAGGGGCGGGCCTGGTGCAGAAACCGCCCGCCGAAGAGATACCGCCTGAGGTCGAGGAGCTGATCCAGCTCCTGGCTCTCAAGGTGATGCGCGAGGTGACGACCCGGGAGACCTCCACCTATCACGGCAAGGTACTGCCACTTGAGCTCGCTGAGAAGCTGGTCTCGGTCGAAGAGGACGTGGAGCTCCTCAACCTCGAGCGGGTCATCCCTTACGAGATCGCCCGCGACATAGTGCTTGTCAACCCGGGCACCATAGCGGTGTTCGACTGCGGGTGCCGGACCCTGCAGAACGAGCCGTGCCTGCCGCTCGACGTCTGCATGGCGGTCGGCGATCCGCTCGCCTCTTTTGTCCTCGAGCACGAAGTCCTCAACGCCAGGCAGGTGTCCAGGGACGAGGCGATAGAGATCCTGAAAAGTGAGCACGAGCGCGGACACGTGCACGCGGCGTACTTCAAGGACGTCATCGGCGGCCGGTTCTACGCGATCTGCAACTGCTGCTCCTGCTGCTGCCTGGGCATGCAGGGGCACAACAGGATGGGCCTCCCGATGCTCGCCTCGAGCGGTTTCCTCGCGAAAGTAGAGGACGGCTGCTCGGCTTGCGGCGAGTGTGTGGACATCTGCCCGTTCGATGCCCTGCTAATGGATGAAGAGGCCGTTGTCGATGACGTGAAGTGCATGGGTTGCGGCGTCTGCGTGGACGCCTGCGCCGATTCGCTGATATCGCTCGAGCCCGCTCCTGAGAAGGGCGAGCCGCTCGACATCGACAGGCTCATCGAGCAGTCCCGGGAAGAATAAGGCCGACCCACCGGGCCGAAAGGAAGACATGGCTGACAAGAAGAAGACCGAGACCGTCGTGGAGGACAAGGACAAGAAGCCCAAGGCGGTCGACAAGGTGCTGAAAGCGATGGGTGCCACCGCGGGCCGCATGATGTCGAACGAGGAGATGATATCCGGCACGCTCTCTACCCTCGACCCCAAGATCCTGGCAGACGCGTTCAACGAGAACCCCGAGTTCTACGCCAGGCTGCTCGGCGAGCTGTCGAGCGAGGTCATCGCGAAGACGATCAACGACAACCCCGGGTTCTTCGAGGACATGATGTCCCTGCTGGACCCGGTGGTGCTCGCGCAGGCGTCTAACAAGAACGAGGACTTCATCATAGGGTTCATGAAGGCGATAGACCCGAAGATGATCGCGGCGATAATGAACGCGAACGCCGAGTTCATGGAGGAGGTCACCGACCACCTGGACCCCGAGACGTTCGCCGGCTTCAGCAACGGTGTGCTCCCGTGGATATCGAAGCTGATGGGGAGCCTCGACACCAGAGCGATCGCCGCGATGATGAACGACAACATCGACTGGGTCGCGGAGGTGGTGTCGTACTTCGAGCCGGATTTCATCAAGGCCGTTATAGAGAGGGACACGGAGTGGGTCTACAGCCTCCTCGAGAAGCTGGACCCGGAAGTGTTCGCCGGGATGCTCGCGGCTCACCCCGAGTTCTACATCAACATGATCGCGGGCACGGACAACTATACGATGGCCTACGTGCTCGACGAGGCGGTCAAGAAAGGGGCCTTCAAGGGCATCGAGATCGTGATAGACCTCGATATCCCCGGACTCGGGAAGTACGAGGGCTGCAGGATGCAGATAAAGGGCGGGGCGTTCGAGCGCCGCAAGAAGTGAGACGGAGGTCATCAAAGTTGAGATTTCTCGCAATAGAGGTCGGTTACCTGGCCGCCATCATCGTCGGCGTCCTGGTCTGGATCATATGCGCCATGTACTCGGGCGGCATCGCCAGGAACAACGGCAGCAGCTATAACCTGTGGCTGGTGCTGGGTATCCTCGGCGGCCCGCTGACGCTCGGCATCGCTTACGTGTATTTCGAGATGTCAGGCGAGCGGCACAAACGGATGAAGTACGCCGACAGGAAAGCCGGCAACATGCCGGAGATAACCCAGTGCCCGCGGTGTAAGCAGTCAGTGCCATCCAGCTTCCCCACCTGCCAGTTCTGCGGGGAGCAGCTCCACGGCCACAAACGCTGAGGAGGCCCCGGCGGGCCGTCCGCACCCTCTGCTATAATCTGCCCTGACTTTTCGGGGGGCGAGCCTGTCATGTCACTCAGGATCATCCATACGGCCGACGCACACCTCGGCGCGAAGTTTCTCTCACTTGGGCCAAAGGGGGCCGAGCAGAGGGAGCATCTCGTGTCGGCTTTCGACGCGGCGCTCGACCTCGCCGTGTCCGAGCGCGCCGACCTGGTCCTCCTCGCCGGAGATATCTTCGACTCCGTTCCGGCGCCGGGCTCGCTGGTGGACAGGGTCGCGTCGCGCATCCAGGAGCTCACCTCGGCCGGGATCAAAGTGGTCCTGTCACCGGGCACGCACGACCCTTACGGCCCATCGTCCCCCTACGCGCTTCCTCAGTTCAGGGACATAGACGGCCTCTTCGTCTTCACCACTGAGGAGATGGAGCGCTTGGAGCTCCCCGGACTGGACTGCGCGGTATTCGGGAACGCGAACACCCGCCCGTTCGCCAACAGGCACCCGCTCTCAGGATTCAAGGCTTCCAGCGACAGGCGCTGGAACGTCGGGATCCTGCACGCGAGCTTCGAGATACCTGACGTGTCGGCCGATAGCTACGTCGTCACGCCGGCCGAGATTGCGTCCTCCGGCCTCGATTACCTGGCGCTCGGCCACATCCACTCGATGTCTTGCCGCTCGTCGGGCAAGGTCACCGCGTATTACAGCGGCAGCCCCGAGATGGTCCGCATGCAGAAAGGGGAGTTCGGCCTGGCCCTCCTGGTGGAGCTCGACGAGACCGCGACGGTGAGGCCGGTGCGCGTGTCGTCGCGAGGCTTCGAGGAGCTGACGGTCCGAGCGGAAGGCGCGGACGCGGCGTCGCTGGACAGGCTGCTCAGGTCTCACGCGGGCCCCGACAAGATCCTGAAGCTCTCGGTCGAAGGTGTCCGCGACTCGGACTTCCCTGACATAGAAGAGATCGTCCGGGAGCACGCGACCTCATATTTCTTCATCACGGTCACCGACCGGTCCTGGCCCGCCCCATCGGCGATAGACCCGTCGAGCTATCCGCCCGACGGCGCCGCGGCCGCCTTCCTCGAGGGTCTCGAGCCCGCGCTCTCCGCGGCTCCGGACGCCGAGAAGGACGAGGTGCGTGAGGCCATGAGGCTCGGCGTATCGCTCCTCGGACGGGGGTCTTCCGATGAGGATTGAGCGGATAAGGCTCGAGCGGTTCAGGAGGTTCGACGAACTCGATATCGAGCTCGCCCCCGGCCTGAACGTCGTGCGAGGGCCCAACGAGTCGGGCAAGAGCACGCTCGTCTCCGCCATCGTGGCGGGGCTTTTCTTCAAGACAGCGACCCAGAGCCAGTCGCTCAAGTCGCTGATGAGCTGGGGCACCGACGAGGCCCCAGTCGTGGAGATGCTCATCGAGTTCGGCGGAGAGCGCTACGTTCTTTCGAAGGACTTCTCGAAGAAGCAGGCGTTCATCGAAGTGCCGGGCGGCAGGACGCTCAAGTCACAGAAGGCGATCGACGCGGCCATCACCGAGATGACCGGTCTCGAAGACGGGGCCCAGTACCTGAGGACGGCCTGCGTAACCCACGACCAGCTCTCGTCGCTGGGAGACCGGGGCAGCGCGCGAAAGCTCGCGGCGATGCTGGACGAGATCGTCATCGGCAAAGGTGAGACCGCTTCGGTCGACTCGGCGGTCGCGTGGCTTTCCTCTCAGGTGGACGAGCTCAAGCGAGGCCTGGAGAGGCCGGCGACGAATCCAGGCACCATAAAGGCGCTGGTCGACCGCAGGTCGGCCCTTGTAACAAAGCAGAGGGAGCTGTCTTCCCGCGCGGGCGGGGTGGACAGCGACTCCGGCGACCTGGGACGGATGGAGGCGGAGCTATCGGGGCTGGGCCCGCGCCGTGAAGAGATCAAGACTCTGCTCGAGAAGAACAATGATGCCACCGCCCTGGAAGCGAGGCTCGAGAGGGCGTCGGACGCGTTCGAGTGGGCCAGCGCAGCCGGTGACGCGAAGAAGAAGCTGGACGAGGTCGAGAAGGAGATGGCGGGAGTCTCATCCGGAGGGACCGTCACCGCGGAGGACGGGCGCCGCCTGCGCTCGATAGCCTCGGAGCGGGAGGCGATCGAGGCGGAGAAGACCGGCCTCGACTCCAGGCTCGGCTCCGAGAGGCGCAGGCCGCCGAAGAAGATAGGCATCGCGGGGCTCGCTGCGGGTGTGGTGCTGGTAGGCCTGGGCGCCTGGCTCGGAACGATCAACGCAGCGCTGTTCGCCATCCTGGCGGTCGGCCTGGCGCTCCTGCTGGCCGGAGCGTGGTCGACCTGGCAGTCCTCGCGCGGCCGGGCTGAACTCGCCGGCTTCCTCCAGGACCGGGCGACCGAGCTCGACACGAAACTCGAGCAACTGGACGGTGACGAGGCGAAGATCCTCGAGGCCGCGGGTTGCGAAGGGGCCGATGACTTCCAGGAAAAACTTGCCCGCGTCGAAGAACTCCGCTCCGACAGGGGCAAGGCGAAGGCGGCACACCAGGCTCTGAGCAGGTCGTCCGCCGATCCGGAGGAGGCCAGGAAGAAGTCGGCCCTGGACGCCGCGGCGGCACAGACCAGGCTGGAGGAGTTCGCTCCTTTCAGGCTGAAGCCGCTCGAGCTGGCCCACTCGGAGAGGGAGCTCAAGGAGATCGACTCCAGGATCTCCGAGCTGGAAAAGCAAAGGGAGCGGCTCAGGACCCGGATGTCGGCACACGCGGCCGAAGGGGAGGAGCTCCTGTCCGTGGAGGAAGAGATCTCATGGCTCTGGGAGGAGGAGCAGAAAGCACGCCGCCGCCTTCGGGTCTGCCTGACAGCACTGGAAGGCATGAAGCTCGCAAGGCAGTCGATGCTGTCCTCGGCGGCGCCGCTGCTGGCCGAGGGTGTCGGTCAAACGCTTTCCGCACTGACGATGGGAAGGTACGACCAGGTCGACGTGGCCCCGGAGGACCTGTCCATCTCGGTCTACTCGAAGGAGAAGGGTGGCATGGTGCCCGCGGACGACGTGCTCTCGACCTTGAGCAAGGGGACCTCCTGCCAGCTCTACCTCTCGGCCCGGCTCGAGCTCGCGAAGCTCCTGACCGGCGGACGCCTGCCGCCGCTCGTCTTCGACGACGCCTTCTCGCACTTCGACGAAGCCCGGCTCGAACGGCTCAAAGACCTGCTCCTCGAGGCATCCGGGGAGTGGCAGATAATACTCTTGACCTGCACACACTTGTACGACGGCCTGGCCGATCGCGGGGCGAGGCTCATCGAGCTGGACCTCTCCTGACTTCGGTTATACTTTACTGGTCGTTATTTTCGCGGAGGTAATCTTTGAACGTTCAGACTTTTACCGACTACTCGTTCGGCACGAACAACTACCTGGTCTGGGAGGAGTCGGCCGAAGGCGCGGTGCTCATCGACGCCGGTCCGGCTATCCAGCCGGTGTATGACTCACTCAAGTCCAAAGGCCTCAAGCTCGAGGCTATCCTGCTGACGCACGGACACCCGGACCACGTGCTGGGAGCCGCGGCGCTCGCGAAGGAGACCGGCGCCGACGTGTACCTTCACGAGTACGACGCGGTGATGGTGAAGTCCATGCCCCAGGGCTTCCTCTCGATGCTCGGCATCGACAAGATGGACGCGCCCGAGGAGCTGAAGCCACTCGAGGACGGCCAGGTGCTGGACATCGCCGGCATGTCGATCAAGGTCCTTCACACTCCGGGCCATTCGCCTGGCAGCGTGAGCTTCGTGATCGACGACGCTGTATTCGACGGCGACCTGGTGTTCAGGAGCTCGATCGGCCGGACGGACTTCCCGGGCGGCGACTTCGAGGCGCTGGCCAGCTCGGCAAGGGATAAGATATTCACCCTTCCACCGGACACCAAGATCTACCCGGGCCACATGGGCCCGACCGACGTGGCGTGGGAGAAGAAGACAAACCCGTTCCTCACCGATCTCTAGAGGCGGCGCCCCGCAATGACCGATCGATCACATCGACTGTCGGAGAGCCAGTTCGAAGAGATCGTGGCCGAAGCGCTCGACGACCTTCCCGAGGACTTCGCCTCGAAGATGCAGAACGTCGATGTCGTGGTCGAGCAGGAGCCTGAGAACTCCCAGCTCCAGGAACTGGGCGTTCCCGGCGGACACACTCTCCTCGGCCTCTACCAGGGCACGCCGCTGACCGGCAGGGGATGGGGATACGCGTTGGTCGTGCCGGACCGGATAACCATCTACCGCGGGCCGATCGAGCGGCTTTGCGTGGCGACCGGCGAGCCGCTCCCCGTCGTTATCACCCACGTGGTGCTCCACGAGATCGCCCACCATTTCGGGATACCCGACTCCCGGCTGAGAGAGCTGGGCTACTAGAGAAGAGGAGTTTCGCAATTGAGGATAGTAGCTGTGAACGGGAGCCTGATCCCCGGCGGCAACACAGCCGAGCTCATGAGCCACGCGCTCGAGGCTTACGATGATCAGCCGGACGTCGAGGTCGACCGATTCGACCTCTGCTCGATGGAGGTAGGCCACTGCCGGCAGTGCAACTGGTGCCTGAGGAAGCAGGAGCCGGGCAGGTACTGCTCGCAGGACGACTCGATGTCGCTCGTCTACCCGGCGCTGCTCGAGTGCTCCGGCGTTCTCATCGCGACCCCCGTTCACTTCGGCAGGCTGTCGGGAGCCACGGCGGACTTCCTCGACCGGCTGCGCGTGTTCGTCCATGGCAACATCACCGCTTCGGCGATGCGGAACAAGGTGGGCGGGGCGATGAGCGTGGCGTGGTTCAGGAACGCCGGCTCCGAGATGGCCCTGCTGACCGTGAACACCGCTTTCCAGGTGCTCAGTATGCTTATCGCCCCGCCCGACCTCGGCGTGCTCGGCGCGGCCGCGTTCTCGAGCATCGAGGGAAAAGGCGAGAGACAAGGAAGCGACCGGCTGCTCGTGCGCGAGGACCAGCTCGGGATGGCCGTGGCGCGTTCGCTCGCCGGGCGGGTGCTCGAGGTGGCGCGGATCGTCGAGGCGGGCTCCGGGGCGGAAAAGTCCTAGAATAGTCACTGAAGACATTTCAAAGAGAGGAACTCTGTTGGAGGAAAGCGATAGGCTCGATGAGCTGAAAGACCGCATGAGGTCGGTCGGTTACGTATGCGACGACCGGATCGCCATGGCGCTCCTGCTGGCGGGGGAGCTCGGCAAGCCGATCCTGGCGGAGGGGCCGGCTGGCGTCGGGAAGACCGAGCTGTCCCGCGCGTACTCCAAGGCGTTCGGCATGCCGCTCGTGAGGCTCCAGTGCTACGAAGGCCTCGATGAAGCCAAGGCGCTCTACGAGTGGAACTACAAGAAGCAGCTGCTCCGCATACAGGCCGACTCGTCCGGCCGCTCGTGGAACGAGATGGAGGACGACCTGTTCGGGGAGGATTTCCTCCTGCCGCGCCCGCTGCTCAAGGCGATCAGGAACACCGAAAAAGTGGTCCTGCTGGTGGACGAGGTCGACAAGGCGGACGTCGAGTTCGAGGCCTTCCTGCTCGAGATACTGAGCGACTTCGCGGTGTCCATCCCCGAGCTAGGCACCATCACCGCCAACAACATCCCGTTCGTGGTGCTCACATCCAACAGGACGCGCGAACTATCGGAGGCGCTACGCCGCCGCTGCCTGTACCTGTACCTCGATTTCCCCGACGCCGAGCGCGAGATGGAGATAATCTCCATCCTCGTGCCGGATGTCGCTTTAACGCTCTCTCGCAAGCTTGTCGCCGTGGTCAGGCAGATAAGGACTATGGACCTCAAGAAGGTGCCCTCGATCGCGGAGACGGTCGACTGGGCGCGTGCAGTGGTGGTGCTGGGCCGGGATTCCATCGACGAGGAGCTTCTGATCTCTACCCTCAGCCTGCTGGTCAAGGAGCAAAAGGACCTCGAGCGCGTCATGGCCAGCACCCAGTCACTGGCCAGGCAGGCCAGCTGGACTCAGCCGTAATGTCTCGTCCCATGGACACTGCGGCATTCGAACACCGATGCATCCCGACCGACCGCGTTCCACTCCCTGCGGCGTACTGCACGAGTACACCTCAGTCGCGCGCCTTGTTGGACGGGCGCCTCGGCGCTCTCGGTGCTCACACCGCCCATGGGACGGGACATTAAATGTCAGCCGACAGGCAGCTTCTCGCATTCGTTGACTCACTGAGAGAGGCCGGTATCCAGGTCTCGATCTCGGAGACCGAGGACGCTCTAAAGGCACTCTGCATCGCGCCGCTCGAGAGCACCTCGATGCTGCGCTCGGCGCTCATCACCACTCTCGTGAAGAGCGATAAGGACATCCCCGCGTTCGACGGCGCGTTCGAGACGTTCTTCCAGGGCAGCGGCGCAGTGGCACAGGGGGAGCTCGAGCCCGGCCAGACGGAAGAGCCGCCTGTCCTGGCGATGGACACCCTCCAGTCGATGCTCGCATCGCTCCTGCTCGAAGGCTCGACAGACGAACTCGCGGCGTTCGCCAGCCTGGTGGCTGACGGGTCCGGGGCGAGGACGGGCTCCTCGGGCGGAGGCGGACGCAGTCCGCTGGCCAGGATGGCGGGCGCCGGCTATTACATGTTCCACGTCATGCAGGACCTGGATTTCAGGGAGGCAGCGGCCGAGGCCGAGCAGAAGGCCATGAACGGCGAGGCCCCCGGGGACCTCCCTCCTACGATGGCCGCCGAGCAGGTCCGCGAGCGGGTTGAGCGCCTTCGCGCCGAGATCGAGCGCCAGATCAGGAGGCTCATCGAGGCGAGGGGCAGGACGAACCCGTGGAGGAAGCAGGCCCGCTCGCCGGAGGAAGTAGACTTCATCGACGCCTCGCTTGACCAGGTTAACGAGATGAGGCGGATGCTCCCGGCGCTGGCGAAGAGGCTGGCCGCCAGGCTGGCGAGGAAGCAGGGGGCGGCCCGCAGGGGCAGGGTGGACATCAGAAGGACTATCAGGCACAGCGTCTCGACCGGCGGCGTCCCGATGGACCTGAGCTACAGGAAGAAGACGCCGTCACGCCCCGAACTCTTCATCCTCTGCGACATCAGCGGGTCGGTCCGCACTTTCAGCACTTTCACCCTCCAGCTGGTCTACAGCCTGCACCAGCAGTTCCGCTCGGTCAGGAGCTTCGTCTTCATCGACCGGGTCGACGAAGTGACCGATATCTTCGCGACCATGGACGTGGGAGAGGCCGTCGACAAGGCCTACCGCACGGCGGACGTCGTGGACGGCGACGGGCACAGCGACGTGGGCCGGGCCCTTTCGCACTTCGCCGACATCGCGATCGAGTCTCTCACTCCGCGGTCCACCGTGCTGATACTGAGCGACGCTCGCAACAACGGGGAGGACCCGCGCAGCGAAGTGCTGGAGCGGCTCTCTCGCGTCTCCAGGAAGGTCTTCTGGCTCAACCCCGAGCCCCTGATCAAGTGGGACACCAGCGACAGCATAATCTCAAAGTACGAGCCGCACTGCCACGGCGTCTTCGAGGTGCGGAACCTGAAGCAGCTCGCTGATTTCGTGTACCGGGGCGTATCCTGATTGACACACTTAATTGACAGTCCCTCCCACCCTCATTACCATAGCTTGTGCACATCAAGCGAAAAGGGGAAACAAAGATGTTCGGACTCGGGCCCACAGAGCTCATCATAATCCTCATCATCGCCCTCGTCATCTTCGGCCCTTCCCGTCTGCCCAAGGTGGGCCAGTCGGTGGGACAGGCGCTGAGGGCGTTCAAGGACTCTACGTCCAAGGTTGAGGAAGAGGTCAAGAAGAGCCTCGAGGATTAATCTAAATATTCTATCCACCCCCCACCTAGAGGGTACACTCGTTGGCTGACTCTGTCCGTATGACCTACCTCCAGCACCTGGAGGAACTCCGACGACGCATAATCGTCAGCGCCATCGCGCTGATCTCCGCGTGGATAGTGTGCTGGCTGCTCGCGTGGGACATCCTCGCGATCATGAAAAAGCCGGCCGGCAACCTGGTCCTCAACTACATGTCCCCGATGGAGCCTTTCCTCGTCCGGTTCAAGCTGGCTCTTTTCGGAGCCATCCTGCTGGCCATGCCGGTCATCCTCTTCGAGATCCTGGGCTTCGTGTCCCCGGCCCTGAAGAGGAAAGAGAAGCGCTACACCCTCGGGGTGATGGCTATGATCATAGCTTTCTTTGCTATCGGCATCATCTTCGGCTACAAGGTGATAATGCCCCCCGGCATCCGCTGGCTGATGGGGGTCGCCGGCACGCAGATGAACCCGGTCATGTCCGCGTCTGCTTACGTGAATTTCATAGGGTGGTTCATGCTCGGCCTCGGGCTCTCTTTTGAGACCCCTATGTTCATCTGGGCCCTGATCGCCCTTAAAGTGATCACGCCGGAGCAGCTCCAGAAGCAGTGGCGATGGGCTGTCCTCATCATCCTGGTCACCGCCTCGATAATCACCCCGGACTGGAGCCCGGTCACGATGACCCTGGTCGCCATTCCGATGCTGATCCTTTACCTGTTCTGCATCGTTCTCGGCAAGCTGACCGTCGCCAGCCAGCGAAGGCGCGAGAAGGTGGAAGCCGAGGCCGAGGAAGCCGCGTCCGCCTGAGGGAAAGGCAAGTGTGTGTTCGTTGACAAGTCCCGGCCCGGCGTCGACGGCGTCAGACGGGCTGTGACCTCTTACACGCGAAGATACCCGGAATACGCCGACAATCTCTCTGTCTATGGTGGGATCCTCGAGGTACAGCAGGAAGCGATCCGGGCGATCCCGAAACCGGACATCCTCCATCCCCACATCGTAGATTCCCGACTTCGGCAGGGCATGACCCTGGTGGAGCCGATCGACGTCCGCATCGACGAAGATACCTTCCCGGGCCTGGCCGAAGGCGTCTGCGACGCCCTGGCGGCCAGGATCCCGGACGGTTTCCGCGAGAGGCTGATGGGAGAAGAAGGGCTCGGGGCCAGTATTGACTGGTCAATCGAGGCCGTCCTTTCGAACGAGACACCGGGGATCTTCGAAGGCGAGGACGACGAGTTGGCCTCCCGGGTCATATTCGAGGCCCTGGTCCCGTACTTCGAGGCCCTCTCGAACGAATACCAGGGAATCATGGACTGGAGCGTCTGGCGAAGGGGCCATTGCCCTGTCTGCGGGGCCCCGCCGCTGATGGGAAAACTGAGGGAGGGAGACGGCCTCTGGATACTCGAATGTTCCCTCTGCCGTGCGGCCTGGAGCGTCAGGCGGGACAGTTGCCCATTCTGCGATTCCGGTGAGGAAAGCCAACTGGAATTTCTGCATCTAGACGGGGACGACTCACATAGGATAATGTATTGCCCGGCGTGCCTCAGGTACATCAAGACGGTGGATCTGAAGAACGCCGGGTTCGATGCGATCATGTCGCTCGAAGACATCGTGACGGTCGAACTGGACAGGGCGGCCGCACGGAAAGGACTCGAGCCCGCGTAGCGTCGCTGCCGGGCGTTCAACCTTCTGGTCCGCTCGCAGAGCGAACAACCGGGGGGAAGAAGTTTGTTTATCCCCGTTCAGACGGGGACGACTCGAGAGGCCGATTCTACGAACGGAGGAAGGCCGAAGGAGATAGGGGCCGGACGCGGGTTTGGCAGTGGCGGACCGGGCACCTCTTCGCTGATTGAGGACGACAACCGAAGAAAGTAGTAGGTATGGGACACACCTGCAGGGTGTTCGTCCAGCCACCCGGGACGGGGTTGGACGGCGCTGACCTTGCTATTGGTCTTCAGAACAATCTATCCATTGCTTGCGGTGATATATATCCGTATCGCCGCGTGAGCTTTTCCTCAGCATCCATCGCCTTGCTCACCGATGTCTGCCTGGTTCAAGTGCGCGCTGCCGCGCGGGGTGATTCCACTTGATAGTCGAGACCGTAAATCCGGGCGCAGACACAGTGCGTGCATTCGTCGAGACCTACGTCGCGCAGAACCCGGAGTTCGCCGAAGTGCTGCGCATGTACGGAGCGATCATGGAAGCCCAGCAGACGGCGCTGGAGAGCATTTCCTGCGAGGTCGGGACTCTGGAGCCCGGCGAGCTCGAGCTCAGGCTCGCCCAGGGAGAGTCCATCATCGACCCGGGCGAGATCGAGATCGACGGCGCAGCGTTCCGCGGACTGGTGGGGAAGATCTGCAAAGTCCTGGACGACACGAGGCCGGGCGGCCTCATCTACCGCGACGAGCTGGCCGGCTGGGAGGGATTGTCCGACGAGCGCATCGAGCGCACCAGGGACATGGTGCTGTCCGGCGAGGAGCTCGATTTCCATCCGGCCTCCGACCTCTCGGCCGAAGACCTCGAACTGGTACATAACATCCTCTGGGAGGCCCTGACCCCGTTTTACAGGAAATGTGCTGAAGTCGTCGCCTCGGGCCTCGAGCAGTCGATGTGGCTGCGGGGCTCATGTCCGGTCTGTGGCGGCGCGCCGCTGATGGGCAAGTACCGCCAGGAAGACGGGCTCTGGCTGGTGGAGTGCTCTCTTTGCCACACGCTGTGGAACCTGCAGCGGGCGAGCTGCCCGTTCTGCAACGAGTCGCAGGGCTCGCTCGACTACCTGTATATAGACGAGGACAAGAGCCACCGGGCCAATTACTGCCCGGAATGCAAACGCTACGTGAAGACGGTAGACGTCCGCGAGAGCGACAAGGATGCGCTGCTTCCGCTGGAGGACCTGATAACCATCCAGCTGGACGTGGCGGCGAGTCAGGAAGGGCTGAAAGGCGCTTCATGAACAGGGGACCGATCAACGGAAGTTGTAGCGGATTACAGGGAGGAAAAACCGGCTTTATTGGGACGGACAAGTAAGGAATTGATGATTCTCGAGCAGTCGGGAAACGACGATGAAAGTGAGGAGGGAAATGGAACTTACGCGCAGGGATTTCATTAAGCTATCCGGCGCGGGGCTGGGAGCCGCGGCTGTGACGAAGATTGGCATCACGATGCCAAAGAGTACGAAGAGCATTCCGCTTCGTATCGCCAAGGCTACGGAGACTACTGGCGTGTGCTCGTTCTGCGCCGTTGGCTGCGGAACGGTCGTCTCAGCTCTCCAGGAAAGCGACGGACACCACGTGGTCAACGTCGAGGGCAACCCGGACAACGCCATCAACTTCGGGACGCTCTGCTCCAAGGGTTCGGCTATATTGCAGAAGTCGTACATCAACGGAGCCCTCAACAGCCAGAGACTGGTCAAGCCCAGGTACCGTGCAAAGGGAGCCTCGGGCTGGCAGGAGATCTCGTGGGATGAGGCGTTCACCAAGATCGCGCAGAAGATCAAGGATACCAGGGACGCCAACTGGATAGCAGAAGACGAGGTTGTCGACACCTCAGGGAACCCGACGGGACAGAAGGTCCCGGCCAACAGGACAGAGGCCATCGGCTCTCTTGGGAGCGCCGAGCTGAGCAACGAGGGCGCGTACCTCTACCAGAAGTTCAGTCGTGCGCTCGGCGTGGTGTACATAGAGCATCACGCCCGGTTGTGACACGGTCCATCAGTCCCCAGTCTGGGGAACACGTACGGTCGTGGCGTCATGACCAACCAGATCCAGGACATGAAGATGAGCAACGCCTTCATGGTCTGTGGATCGAACGCAGCTGAGAACCACCCGATCACGTTCAAGTGGATCTCCCAGGCACTGGCCAGGGAGAAAGACCCCGCAACTCTGATAGTCGTGGACCCGCGGTTCACCAGGACCGCATCCAAGGCGAACATCTTCGCACAGACCAGGCCCGGAACGGACATAGTGTTCTTCGGCGCTCTGATCACCTATGCGATAAAGAACGGCATGGTCAACTGGGACTACGTGAACAACTACACGAACGCGTCGTTCCTTGTCGACCCCAACTTCAAGTTCGACCGGGCAACGGGCCAGTTCTCCGGTTTCAAGGAGGTCGTCAATCCGAAGACGGGGAAGAAGGCCAAGAAGTACGACTACACGACGTGGGCGTTCCAGCTCGGACCGGACGGCAAGCCGCTGAAGGGTGACCCGAAGACGAACCCCCAGACGGTGTGGCAGCTGATGATAAAGCAGTACGAAGATTACAAACCTGAGCTCGTAGAGCAGGTCTGCGGGATCAAGAAGGCCAAGTTCGAGGAGATCGCCAAGGCGTACTGCTCGACTTTCGAGCGCGGCAAGAGCGGAGTCCTGCTGTACGCGATGGGCCTGACGCAGCACAGCTATGGCACGCAGAACATACGCGCGTTCGCGATGCTGCAGATGATCCTCGGCAACGTCGGCGTGCCCGGCGGAGGCATCGCGGCCCTCAGGGGATGCGCGAACGTCCAGGGCTCGACGGACCAGGGCCTGCTCTCGCACCTGCTCACCGGGTACAACCCGATGTTCAACAGCGCGAAGAACCCCACGCTCGCTTCCTACAACGCGGCGCGGCTTAAGGCGGTCGGCTCCGCATACTGGAGCAACACGCCGAAGTTCATCGCCAGCTATCTCAGGGCGATGTGGGGGGATTCGGCGACACTTGCGAACCAACTCGGTTACATCTGGATGCCCCGCGTGAAAGACGGCGTGAACTACACGCACATCGCGCTTTTCGAGGCGATGTACAACAAGACAGTGAAGGGCCTGTTCTGCGTCGGGCAGAACCCGGCTGTGGGCGGCCCGAACTCGGACATGGAATCCAAGGCGATGGAGAACCTGGACTGGATGGTCGTATCCGAGATATTCGACACCGAGACGCCGAACTTCTGGAAGCGGCCGGGCGCGAACCCGGGCTCGATCAACACCGAGGTCTTCCAGCTTCCGGCGGCCTCCAACGGCGAGTACGAGGGTACTTTCGCCAACACCGGTCGCATCGTCCAGTGGTTCTACAAGAATGCGGAGCCCAAGGGTGATGCGAAGCAGGACATAGACATCCTCACAGGGATTCTGAAAAAGCTCAAGGAGCTCTACGCCGCGGACACGAAGGCCCCGAACCGCGACGCCATCCTGAACGTGTACTGGCCTTACGGCGACAAGGTCAATACCGAGGCCGTCCTCGCCGAGTTGAACGGATACGACTGGGTGACCAGGAAGCGCCTGAAGAACTTCACGGTCCTCAAGGACGACGGCTCGACGGCGTGCGGCAACTGGGTCTACGGCGGCGTCTACCCCGAAGAGGCGGACTACCCCGGCATGACCGACCCGGACCCGGCGAAGAAAGCGGCCGCGGTCGCCAGCTTCGCCAAGACCAAGGGCAACCTCGCCAAGAGGACCAACAACGAGGATAAGGGCAACGTCTCGATATACCCCGGTTGGGCCTGGTGCTGGCCGGTCAACCGGCGCGTGGTCTACAACCGTTGTTCGGCGGATCCCGCCGGGCAGCCGTGGAGCGCGGACAAGACGCTCGTGAAGTGGGACGGCGCGAAGTGGGTAACAGTTGACGTGCCGGACTTCTCCTACGTCGACGCGACGAAGCCGGGAAGCCCCCCGGTTCCACCGAACGTGTCGGCCGCGAACCCGTTCATCATGCTGAACTACGGCATGGGATGGTTCTTCGCACCGGCCGGCAACCTGGTGGACGGGCCGTTCCCCGAGCACTACGAGCCTGTCGAGACCAAGTTCAAGAACGTGGTCAACGGCAGCCAGAACAGCCCGGTCGTCAAGATATGGGACTCGGAGATGGACAAGCTGGCCCCGGTCGGCGACCCCAACTTCCCCATAATCTGCGGGATCTCACGCGTGACGGAGCATTTCCAGTCCGGCACCATGACCCGCAACATGCCCTGGCTGACCGAGATGCAGCCCAACATGTTCGTCGAGATGTCCAAGGACCTCGCCAAGAGGAAGGGAATATCGAACGGCCAGTGGGTGACGATGTCGAGCGCTCGCGGTTCAGTCGACTGCGTGGCTATGGTCACCGATCGCATCCAGGTCCTGACAGTTGATGGAAAGCCTACCGACGTGGTCAACGTCCCGTATCACTACGGGTTCATAGGCCTTTGCACGGGCGGTCCGGGCGGCAAGAACTACGCCGGTAACCAGTGTAGCCCTCACATCGGTGACTGCAACACGACTACACCCGAATCAAAAGCGTTCCTTGTGAACATCAAGAAAGCTTAGGAGGTGATGTGGCATGGCAAAGGAAAAAGCGATTCTAGTCGATACATCTAAATGTACCGCTTGCCGCGCTTGCCAGGTCGCCTGCAAGCAGTGGAACCAGAATCCCGGAGAGAAAACCGTCAACCGCGGGTCTTTCGAGAACCCGCCCACCCTCAGTGGTTTTACATGGATGAGGATACTCTTCAACGAGCACTACAAGGACAACCAGATGCGGTGGCTCTTCACCAAGCACCAGTGCATGCACTGCACAGATGCCGCGTGCGTCGAGGTGTGCCCCTCGGGCGCGACCAAGCATGAAGAGGTGAAGCTCCAGGACGGTTCCACGTACAAGAGAGTGGCGACGAACGAGAAGACATGCATCGGCTGCAACTACTGCAGGGTCGCCTGCCCGTTCGACGTCCCCGGCTACAAGCAGCAGAAGAGGGGCGTCTACCGATGCACCATGTGCTTCGACCGGGTATCGAACTCAAAGGTCGGCTTCGAGCACCCGGCATGCGTGAAGGCATGCGCGCCGGGGACGCTCACATTCGGCGACAGGGAGGAGCTCCTGGCGACAGCCGAGTTGAGGGTGGCCCAGCTGAAGAAAGCGGGCTTTGCCGGTGCTCAGCTCTACGGTCAGGACCAGCTTAAGGGTCTCCGTTATCTGTACGTGCTGACGGCTCCGCCCGCCGAATACAGCCTTCCGGCGAAACCGACAGTGCCCGCCTCCGTGGAGGTGTGGAAGGTGCTGGCGAAGCCTTACGGCGCGGTCGCGACCGTCGGGCTTGTCGCGGCCCTGGTGGTGAACCGCATCATCAGCGCTCGCAACCGCGGGCTCGAAGAGAAGAACAAACTGGAAGACTAGGAAGGAGGGAAGAGCGTGGATTACAAGACATTCAGAGGCGGAATACATCCTCCTTACAACAAGGAGCTCGCCGCCACAAAAGCGATCGAAGACATCTCCCTCCCGGCCGAAGTGGTCATCCCGTTGAGCCAGCACATCGGAGCGCCCAACGCGCCGACGGTCAAGGTCGGTGACAGGGTCGAGGTGGGTCAGAAGATCGGTTCCACCGACGCGTTCGTGTCGGCGCCGGTCCACTCGAGCGTATCGGGAACGGTCAAGGCGATAGAGCCGAGGCCGGTCTTCAGCGGCAAGATGGTCGAATCGGTCGTCATCACCGTTGACCCGAACCAGTCGACTCCGTTCGGCACGGTCAAGGACGTGTCGGCGCTGACAGGCGACCAGATACGGGAGGTCGCGAAGGAAGCCGGCCTGGTCGGCCTGGGCGGAGCGACGTTCCCGGCGAGCGTGAAGATGACACCGCCGAAGGAGCGGAAGATAGACACGGTGATAATCAACGGCTGCGAGTGCGAGCCTTACCTGACATGCGACCATCGGCTGATGATCGAGAGAGGGAAAGAACTCGTCGGCGGCCTCAAGCTCCTGATGCGCGCCGTCGGCGCGGAGAAGGGGATCATCGGCATAGAGGCCAACAAGATGGACGCCGTTGACCTCATGTCCTCCATCGTCTCGAAGGAGCCCGACGTGGAAGTCGTTGTCCTCGAGGTCAAGTACCCGGAGGGCGCCGAGAAGATGCTGATCGACGCGGTGACCGGGAGGAGAGTGCCCCCGGGCAAGCTCCCCAGCGAGGTCGGCGTTCTTGTCCAGAACGTCGGGACCGCCGTCGCGCTCTACGAGGCGGCGAGCACCGGTAAGCCGGTCATCGAGCGAGTGCTGACGATCACCGGGCCCGCGGCCCTCAAGCCGGGGAACGTGAAAGTTAAGGTCGGCACCCCGATATCGCACGTGATCGAGCAGCACGGCGGGATGTCCCCGGACACGGTGAGGGTAGTGATGGGTGGTCCGATGACCGGTTTCGCCCAGAAAGACCTGAACGTCCCGGTGGTCAAGGGCACCAGCGGCATACTGCTCCTCGACAGCGAGACCGTAGCGTCCGGCGAGGAGCGGGACTGCGTGAGCTGCGACAGGTGCATCGAGGTCTGCCCGATGTTCCTGGTGCCGAATTTCATAGCGAAGTATGCCAGGAGGGGCAAATGGGAGCTGGCCGACAAGTATGGCGCGAGGGACTGCTTCGAGTGCGGTTGTTGCTCCTACGTCTGCCCGGCCAAGATCCCTCACATAGCGTATGTCAGAAAAACCAAGGCGGAACTCGCCGCCGCAGCAGCGGCAGCAGAGAAGAAGTGAAAGGGGGGCAAAGATGGCAGAGAAGTTGAGCGTAACGGTCCCCCCGCACATTAAGGGTGAGGACCAGATAAAAACCGGAATGCGGGACGTGGCGATCGCGCTGATCCCGCTGATCGCGGTGTCACTGTACTTCTTCAGGCTGAACGCGCTGGTCAACCTCTCGGTGGCAGTAGGGACTGCGATCCTGTGCGAGTACGTGATGCGGAAGATAATGAAGAGGAAGCCGACCATCGGCGACTTCAGCGCGATAGTGACCGGCCTTCTGCTGGCACTGGTGCTGCCCCCGACCCTGCCTTTCTGGTGGGTCATACTCGGGGTCGTCATCGCGGTGGCGCTCGTCAAGGAACTGATGGGCGGGCTCGGTGTAAACCTGTTCAACCCGGCGCTGTTCGGGTTCGTGTCGCTCGTCATACTGTCGCAGGTCTTCGGGTTCATGAACGGATACCTGGGCCTGGGCAGCATAAACGGAGTGACCTCGGCGACACCGCTGACCTTCATAAAGGGCGGCGTGCTGAACGGCCTGAGGCCCGGATACTGGAACCTGTTCCTCGCGCACGCCGGCGGCGCGCTCGGGGAGGTCAGCGTCATCGCCGTACTGATCGGTGCCGCCTACCTGATCTACAGGGGTCACATCAGGTGGAGGATCCCGACCGCGATAATCGCGACGGTGTTCATCCTCTCCGCGATACTCGGCAAGAACCCGCTGTACATGATACTGGCCGGCGGACTGATGCTGGGTTCGTTCTTCATGGCGACCGACTGGGTGACCAGCCCGGACAACAACATCGCACAGCTGATATATGGAGTACTGATCGGTGTGCTGGTCGTAGTGATACGGCTCTACGCGGCTCCGACCGGCGCGGTAGCGTACTCTATCCTGATCGGCAACGCGTTCACGCCGCTCCTGAACCGTGTGTTCGTACGAAAACGGTTCGGGGCTGTCGCGCCGGCGAAGGTCGAGGAATAGCGGCACTCGACAGATAAAAAATTACGGGGCTCCTCATCGGAGCCCCGTTTTTTTATGAGGTCAGTCGAGCCCCAGGGATTTGCGGGCCTGCTTCGCGGCCTTCTCGAAAGCGAGGGCGCCGTCGCGTGGAGGCCGGTAGAACACCTGCTCCGCGTCCGGCGCGCGCCCGCGGATCTCTTTCTTGAGCTCTCTCAGGTCGAGGTCTCCGAGCTTACCGCTCCTGTTGACCATCACGAGGTCCGCCTTCGAGAGCGCGGCGGTCGCGCTCGGCTTGAAATCCTCGAACGGGACGGCCATCAGGAAGACGGTGAAGTCAGCCGAGATGCTCTCGACGGCGCTGTTGCCCTCGATGACGAGCACACCTGGGGGCATCCCCTTCAGAGCCCTCGCCAGCCCGGCGCCCGCCTCTTCCTTCGTGGTGTTCACCCACGCGACTTTCTTCGCGCCCGCGCCGAGCAGCGCGGCAGTGTCGGTGCCCGGCGAAGCGAGCTGCCCCACATCCGTGACGACCGCGTCGCGCGTCGGGTGCGAGCCGCCCGCGCTCACCTTGATGGCGGAAGAGGCCCCGAGCTCCTTTACCAGGTAGGCGGCAAGCGTGCTCTTCCCCGCTTTTTTTGAAGAAGATGTGACGACGACGATCTTCAGGGCGGGGTCCCTCCCGCGCACCTCAACCGACCGCCATCTCGAGGAACTTCTCGGCCGCGGGAGAGAGCGGTTTCTTCTTGAGGTTTATCGCGTAGAACTTGCGGGCGAGGTCCATGCCGCTGATCTTTGCGACGAAGCAGCCGCCGCACTTGCGCGCGTTCTCGGCCGCGAGGTTGCTGACGACGCCCAGGCCGAGCCCGGCGTGGACGGCTGAGATGACCGCCTGGGTCGACCCCATCTGAGCGACCATGTCTATCGAGTCCGGGCCGAGGCCCGCTTCCGAGAGCGCGGCCTCGAGCCTGCGCCTGGTGCCGCTGGTCTCTTTGCGCATCACTATCCGCTCGGCGAGCAGCTCGGACGGCTGCACGACGGATTTCTTCTCGAGCCGGTGGCCCTCAGGTCCGATGAGCACAAGCCGGTCCTCGGCGAACTGCTTTCTCTGCAAGGCTTTCTCGAACGGCGCCGCCCCCACGAAGCCCAGCTCTATCCGGTCGGCCAGGACGTCTTTCGCCACGACGCCGGAGTCGCTGATGTCGAGGGATATGTTCACTCCGGGGTATTCGCCGACGTACTTCGCCATGAGCGGAGGGAGCAGGTACTCGCCCGGGATGGAGCTGGCCCCGAGCAGCAGCAGGCCGGAGACCGCCCCGTTCGCCTGCGGTATGGTCGAGAGCATCGCGTCCCGCTCGTCCAGGATGCGGCGGGCGTGCCGGTAGGCCGCCCTGCCCTCGGGTGTGAGGGCGATCTTCCCGCGGGTCCGGTCGAGGAGCCTGGCGCCGATCTCTTTCTCCAGGGCTTTGATCTGCGACGAAACGGCGGGCTGGGTGATGCCCTGCCGCCTGGCGGCCCCGCTGAAACTGCCGAGGTCCGCAACGAGCGTGAACGTCTCCAGCAAAGCAATATCGAGCCCCATCGAAGGCCTCCAGCTAGTGGCGGAGGTGTGTAAGAATCGAACTTACCCGGCGCCGGTCAGGACGCCGCAACGGTTTTGAAGACCGCGCCGCCCACCAGGACGGATCCACCTCCATATGTTCAAGGAAGATGATACATCAGAGGGCCTATCGCAGCCTGCGGACGTCGCCCTGCCGCACGGTCAAACGCTCGCGGTCGAAGTACTCGAGAAGGGGAAGGGCATACTTCCTGCTGGTCCCGATAAGGTCCCTGAACTCGCTGACGGTTATCTCGGAGTCCGCTTCGAGCTTCCTCTTCAGGGCCGATTCGATGTCACGCATGGCGTCCGGCGAGAAGTAGAGGTCGGGCGAGACCCTGACGACGAGTCCGTCTCGTTCGGCCAGAGCCAGCAGGTCGGCCACCGTCTTGCGTTCGGCCCCCATCCCGGCCGCGAGCTCCGGCAGCGCCGGTGGCGAGGACGGCGTCGCACCGATACGTTCGAGGATCTCTGTGACCATCTTCTCCTGCTCGGACGTGACCGAAGCCCCGGTGCCGGGCAGGTGAGCCTTATTGCCGTCCGACTCGATCGCGCCGTCTTCCTCGAGCTTCTCCATCAACATGTCCGCTTCGCGCGGCCCCCAGTCCCCGGCCAGCTTCTTCTTCAAGGTCTCGCGGGCGAGGCCGTCGGCCAGCGGGTTCTCGCGATGGAACTCCTCGAGGAGCGATGTGACGAGCGAGGCCAGTGCGTCGTAAGCCGTCTTCGACAAGTACTCGACGGCTTGCCCCTTGAAGGTCAGGACGTCTCCGCCTTCGACAAGCGACCCTATTCCCTCGCCGACGAACTCCGGCGAAAGCCCGGTCTGGAGGACCAGCCCGGCGGCGGTCAGCGGCCGGCCCGCCCGCTCGAGGGCGATCGAGACGGGGTCCCTCGGGTCCGATTGCTCGAGGGCGTCGAGCTCCCTCAGCACCTCGTCCGACTCGCGCGGCCGGTGCTTCGACGGGTGGGCGTCTATGATCGTCCCGCCTCCGATAGTGGTTACGGGTGAATAGCTACGTATCACGAAGCGGTCCCCGGGCGCGACCACTGCGACAGACTCGAGCCTCATCTGCGAAGGCACCGTCTCGCCGGGCCGGATGGTATCGGCGCCGATGGGGTAGAAGCGGCCCAGCACCTCGCGCGTCCCGTGGTGGAACCTGACGCGCGAGCCGCGGCGCAGTGGGCGCGGCGCGCTCTCGAGCAGGTTGATGGAAGCGTCGAGCATGTATGTGGGCCTCAGGTAGCCCGGCGCGGAAAGCACATCGCCCCGCGACACCTCGGACTTCGAGACCCCCGCGAGGTTGATCGCGACCCGCTCGCCGGCGGACGCGGTCTCTCTCTCGACGTCGTGTACCTCGATGCTGCGCACGCGGACCTCGCGCCCCTGAGGAAGCAGCTCAAGCCGGTCGCCGTTGGCGAGCGAACCGCTCCACATCGTTCCGGTGACGACCGTACCGATGCCTTTGAGCGTGAAGACCCTGTCAATAGGCATGCGGGCCGGAAGCTTTTCGTCCTTCAGTCCGACATCCGCGGCCGCCTCGTTCAGCAGCTTTTTGAGGTCGTCGATCCCCGCGCCGGTGACGCCGGATACCGCGACTACGGGCGAGCCCTCCAGGCGCGTGCCCGCGAGCAGCTCACGGACCTCGTCCTCCACCAGTTCGAGCATCTCCTCGTCGACGAGGTCGCACTTGGTGATCACGACCACGCCGCGCGATACGCCAAGCAGGTCGAGGATGGCGAGGTGTTCCCTGGTCTGAGGCATGACCGAGTCGTCGGCGGCGACGACCAGCAGCGCGAGGTCCACCCCGGTCGCGCCGGCCATCATGTTGCGGATGAAGTTCTCGTGTCCGGGCACGTCGACTATTCCGGCGACGGTCCCGTCCTCCAATTCGAAAGGAGCGAAACCGAGGTCGATCGATATCCCGCGCAGCTTCTCCTCGGCCAGCCGGTCGGTGTCGCGGCCGGTGAGCGCGCGCACCAGCACGGTCTTGCCGTGGTCGATGTGTCCTGCGGTACCGATTACAAAATTCTTGTCAGGCATACAAACTCTTTATGACAGGTGCGGCGGGAGGCCGGCAATGGAATCGGTCAAAAGTTCTCGGGGCCGGATGCGCAGACGGCGGCCACGGCTTCGGCGAGCTCGCCGACCTCACCAGCCTCGACCGTCCGCATGTCGAGCATCAGGGAGTCGCCTTTTACCCTCGCGACCACCGGCGGCTCGTGCAGCCGCAGGGCAATCTGCAGGGCTTCGGCGTCGAGGGAGTCGTGCTCCAGGACGACGCAGTAAGTGGGAATGCCGACCGCGGGGAGTGTACCGCCGCCCGCCATCGACTCGTCACGGGCCGTGGACCATGAAAGCCCGGCCGGGCTCTTCCTGGCGAGCGACCTGCCCAGCTTCACCGCCTTCTGCCTGACGTCGTCCTCGGACTCTGTCAGCATCTTCAGCGCGGGCAGCCTCGAGATCACCCGGTCCTCGTCGAGGTATTCGATGAGCGTCGCCTCGAGCGCCGCGAGGGTCATCTTGTCCACCCTGAGCGCCCTCGCGAGCGGATGAGACCTGACCGCCTCGATGTACTGAGCACCGCCGACGATGATGCCCGCCTGAGGCCCGCCGAGGAGCTTGTCGCCGCTGAACGTGACCAGGTCGGCGCCCTTCGAGATGCTGTCGGACACGACCGGCTCGCCGGGGAGCCCGAAAGGCTCGAGGTCGACGAGCGAACCGGAGCCGAGGTCCTCGATGACCGGCACCGAATGCGCGCGGCCCACTTCGACCAGCTCCTCGAGCGCGACCTGCGAGGCGTAACCGATCATCCTGTAGTTACTCTCGTGCACGCGCATAAGCAGCGCCGTGTCTTCGCCGATCGCGTTGGCAAAGTCGGACGCCCTGGTGATGTTGGTCGTTCCGACCTCGACAAGCCTTGCGCCGCTCTGCCTCATGATGTCGGGCAGCCTGAAGGAGTCGCCGATCTCGACCAGCTGTCCCCTCGAGACGATGACCTCGCGGCCGGACGCCAGCGCCGTCAGACAGAGGAGCACCGCCGCCGCGTTGTTGTTGACCACGAAGGACGCTTCGGCTCCGGTCAGCTGAGGCAGTAGTCCCAGGTGTTGCTGCCTGGTCGTCCTCTCACCAGTTTCGAGCCGGTACTCAAGGTTGCAATAAGCTTTTGACGTGTCGCTGACGGCTTTCAGTGCCCGCTTCGAAAGGGGAGAGCGGCCGAGGTTCGTGTGGAGCACGACGCCGGTAGCGTTGATGACTCGCTTCATCCCGGGCTCCGTCATCCGCTTCATCTCCTCGGTGACCGCGACCACGAGCGACTCGGGCACCAGGTCGGCCGCACTGACCGCCCCGCCCGCGATGATCGAATCTCTCAGCGCATCGATCACGGTGCGGACCGCGGCGAGAAGGACCGGCCCGTCCGGGGCCCCTCCTGCGGAGACGAGCTCCACAAGGGTGTCCACCCGGGGGATCTGTCTCAATAACTCCTGGCCTTCGGCGCCTGTACTGTTCATGGCTTCTATTATAGGGACACGACGCTGCCGGCGCCGACCAGCGCGGACTGGATCTCGTACATGTTGCTCACGGTGCCGGCCTTGAGGCTGTCTTTCAGGCCGTAGTAGTCCAGGCAGGTCCCGCAGACGAGGACCTTCCAGCCCTGGCCTGCGAGGCGCGAGATGCTGGCCGCCGCCTCTTCGTCTTCGGCCGCCAGTCTTACACCTGTGTTCATGAAGACGGCGGTCCCTTTTCCGCCGGACTCCGCCGCGGTATAGAGGAACATCCTCATCAGCCTGAGGCCCAGCTCCCGCTCGCCCTGGCCCAGCTCGTCCGACGTCACGAGAAAAGCGACATCGGCCGTCGGCTTCTCATCCGCCTTCTTTTCGACCGGCTTCTCTCCCGGCGTGAGCTTGAGCTCGAAGCCCCCCTCGCGCTGCGATATCTCTACCTCGCAGCCCTGGGAGTTCGCGAACCGCGATACGTTCTCACAGGCGGTGTTGTTATCCACCAGCACCACGACGGCGCTCTGTGACTTTTCGAGAGCGTTCCTGGTCATCGTCACCGGTATCGGGCATGCCACCCCGCGCGCGTCCACCACGTCCACTTGTCATTCCTTTCCAGGCAGTACCTTTATCGAACCGGTGTCACCGCCGGTCACTTCTCCGATCACTGCGGCCCTCGGGCAGGACTTCCTCAGCTCCGCCAGCAGCTCGTCGACCCTGTCCCCCTTGACACAGGCGAGCAGTCCTCCCGACGTCTGCGGGTCGTACATGCAGTCGAGCACCTCTCGCGTAACGCCCGGCGCTTCGACTTCCACGCCTTCGCGGTTCGCGTACGCTCCTTCGGGGAGCATCCCCTGCGCGGCCAGCTCGACCGCCCCGGGAAGCAGCGGGATGCTGCCTTCCCACAGCGTGGCCGAGACTTCACTCGCATTCAGTATCTCGGACAGGTGACCCATTAGGCCGAAGCCGGTGACGTCCGTGCAGGCCCTCACGCCCCTGGCGAGGAACGCCTCGGAGGCGGACCTGTTCAGGAGCATCATCGAATCTGTCGCGGCCTGGACGACCTCCCTGGCCGCCATTCCAGCTTTGAGCGCCGTCGCGATGACGCCGGTGCCAAGCGCCTTCGTGATGACAAGCGCATCGCCCTTCGATGCCGCCGAGACCGTCATCATCCTGGCGGGGTCGACTATGCCAGTGACAGCAAGGCCGTACTTCGGTTCGTCGTCCTCGATCGTGTGACCGCCTATGACCACCGCGCCGGCTTCGTGCACCTTGTCGTACCCGCCGAGCAGCACCGCTTCCAGCACCTCCCCGCAAAGCTTCTTCGGGAACGCGACTATGTTCATCGCGGTCAGCGGCCTCGCGCCCATCGCGTAGATGTCGCTCAGCGCGTTCGCAGCCGCGATCCGGCCGAAGGCCTTCGGGTCGTCAACTATCGGCGGAAAGAAGTCGACCGTCTGCACCAGGGCCAGGTCGTCCGACAGAAGGTAGACACCCGCGTCCTCTCCCGACATTATTGAACTGATGAGCTCAGGCCGCCCTTCTTCAGGCAGCCTGGCCAGGATATCGTGCAGGTCACACGGACCCACCTTTGCCGCTCACCCGGCCCTCCGGGAATATGAAGTCAGCCTTATGTCGTCCAACGGCTCTTCCCTCACTGTGCGTCTTTGACTATCAGTCGATAGCCCATCGCGTCCGCGTCATCCAGGACTTCGGTCGCAGCTTCCAGGTGGTCGTCGCTGAGAAGCAGCGCGATACCGCAACCGGAGCTGACGTCCAGCGGGGTCGGTATCACTGCAACAGTGACCCCGGCCGACTTCAGCAGGCGCTCTGTTTTGAGGGCGACGCTCGTTGAATCGAATACCAGTACACCGCTCACAATCGATCACCGATCCAGTAAAGATTCATCAGACTTTATGATTCGACCTATCGACAACAATTATAAGCTTGTCATGTCTCGCTGGGTAACGACGGAGCGCACACTCGCTTGACACCATCGACGATGAGTTGTAGCTTTCCCTCTCGGAATCGGTTTTCCGAGCAGGTCACGCCTAAGGCGGAGAGCTATGGCGGTCCTGCCGACAGGGTCAAGCCGGAAACGACCTGGCCTCCCGTGCTTGGAAAGGAAGACCTTTAAAACGGTTGAACGCCGAGGGCGCCTTTCCACGAGGTCGCCCTCGTGGTGTTTGAAGACGCTTTTTACCTGGACCGCCTTTCTGCACGGGAAGGTGGTCTTCTTTTTGCGCGTTTGACAGCGTTCTGGAGGGGCAGGTTTTTGCCGTTGTGTGTTAAAGAACCGTTAAAAATGTGAAGCGTGAGTTAAAAGGTTGGTGCAATGAGCGGGCGGGTTAAAAATCGTATTGACGGAGCGCATTATTCAGTGAAAGATATGCTCTTGTGAAAGTCATGGTTACCAGAGGACGCCGGCATCTGTTGTTTTCAGGTGTCCTTTTTTCGTTGATTTGACCATGCGGTCAGGTAATAGGAGGTGAAGGTTCTTGGCAGGTAAAACGGTAAGCAGGCGCCAGTTCCTCAAGCACGCTGGCGCGACAGCGGCCCTGCTCGGACTATCGGAAGCGATGATCCCCTCGATCGCCAAAGCGCTCGAAGGCCTCACGACTTCCGGTAAGCCGGCTGTCATTTATTTGCAGGGCCAGAACTGCACCGGTTGCTCCATCTCGCTCTTGAACTCGAACTACCCGTCGGTCGCCGAACTGGTGCTCGACAAGCTTTCCATCAGGTACCACCCGAACATCAGTGCTGCGGCGGGTTACGTCGCGATGTCGGCTATCACCGAGACGGCAAAGGCTAACAAGGGTAAGTTCGTGCTCGTGACCGAGGGTCCGGTGCCGACAGCGGAGAACGGCGCTTATTGCACGTTCGGTGTCGATCTGGGCAAGAAGAAGAGTCTCGAGAACAACCAGGTACCCGAGGACAAGAGCTACGAAGCCTGGCTGAAGGAGCTCATCCCCAACGCCGCTGCCGTCATCTGCAACGGCAACTGCGCCTCGTACGGCGGCATACCGTTTGCGAACGCGAGTGTTACCGGCTCTACCCCGATACCGGCATTCGCCAAGAAGGTGTCCCCGAACACGCCGGTGGTGAACGTCGGCGGTTGCCCGTCACATCCCGACTGGTTCGTCGGCACAGTGCTGGAGGCGCTGTTGGTGCTGACAGGCAAGATGTCGATGTCGACCTTAAAGGCCAACCTGGACAGCGAGGGACGGAGCAAGACCTTCTTCGGGAAGCTCATCCACGAGAACTGCGAGAGAAGGGCCGCCTTCGATTCCGGCATCTTCCTCGAGAACTGGAACGATCAGAACGCGGACTTCAAGCAGTGCATGTTCAAGATGGGCTGCAAGGGCCCGGTCACGTACGCCGACTGCCCGACCAGGCGCTGGAACTCGGCGGTCAACTGGTGCGTCGGCGCGAACGCCCCCTGTCACGGCTGCGCGGAGCAGGCCTTCTACAAGGACTTCTCCCCGCTTTACAAGCCTCTGCCCAACATGAACTTCACGGGACTTACGCCGTCGACGGACGTGCTAGGCTGGGTGGCAGCGGGCGCGACAGCAGTTGGCGTCGGGGCCCATTACCTGTACAAACAGCTGGGCAACAAGCCTGAGGAACCCGAAGGTGGTGAGAAATAGTGGCGCAGATCATTAGCATTGATCCGGTGACCCGAATCGAGGGTCACATGCGGATCGACGTTGAGGTTGCAGGCGGCAAGGTGACGAACGCCTGGTCCTCGGGCACGATGTTCCGCGGTTACGAGATGCTTATCGTAGGCAAGCACCCGTGGGACGCACAGCAGGTCATGGAGAGGATATGCGGTGTCTGCCCGCTCGTGCACGGCACGGCGGCGTCGTACAGCCTTGAAACCTCAATGGGGGCCAAGCTGCCGAACAACGCGAGGGTCATCAGAAACCTGATGCTGGCGGCGAACTTCATACAGTCCCACATACTGCACTTCTACCACCTGGCCGCGCTCGACTACGTCGACGTGACGGCGGTGCTGAAGTACAACGGGAACGACAAGGCTCTCAATATCCTGAAGAGCAAGATAGGGAACCTGGCGAAGGGCGGCGACCTCTACCCGTTCCTGCCCAGGTACGAGTCGAGCGACTACGTTTCGGACCCGGTGATCGCTACCACGCTGGTCTCGCACTACGTGCAGGCCCTCGAGATGCGCAAGAAGGCGCAGGAGATGATAGCGATGTTCTACGGCCGCATGCCGTCTTTCGTCGGGACGATCCCCGGCGGAGTGACCACGCAGCCAACAGTATCGCTGGCAGCGGCGCTCGCAGCACGGGTTGCGGAGCTGCAATCCTGGATCGACGACGTGTACGTCGCGGACGTGCTCGACACAGTGGCGAACGTAGCGGCGTACCAGCCGTTCCTGAAGGTCGGCGACTCGGGTGGCAACTACCTCGCGTACGGCGGTTTTGACCTGAACCAGGCCGGAACCGATAAGTTCCTGCCGGGCGGAGTCATCTACAACAACGACATCATGAACGTACAGCCTTTCACGACCGCGAGCCGGTCCAAGATCACCGAGTCGGTGAAGCACTCCTGGTACAAGGACTCGACCGACAACCTGAACCCGGCGGTGGGAAAGACCGAGCCGCAGGTCGGCAAGGAGGGAGCGTACTCGTTCATCAAGGCTCCCCGCTTCGACGGCAAGCCGATGGAGGTCGGCCCGCTGGCGAGGATGCTCGTAAAGAAGCCGGACTTGCTGGTGAAGGTAGCGCAGGCCAAGGGCCTCCTCAACGCACCTCTTCAGTTCGGTATCCTGGCAAGGCACGCCGCGCGGGCGATCGAGTGCAAGCTCCTGGCGGACGAGATGCCCACATGGATCGGACAGTTCGAGATGGGCGGCCCGATCTGGGACCCGAAGGGCGAGCAGATCCCGAATAAAGCAGAGGGCGCGGCACTCGTCGAGGGACCTCGAGGAGCGCTGGGGCACTGGAACAGCATCGACGGCGGGAAGCTCTCGAACTACCAGGCGGTGGTGCCGACCACGTGGAACGCCTCGCCTCGTGACACCAACGGCGTCAAGGGTCCGATCGAGAACTCCCTCATCGGGATCCCGGTGCCGGACCCGGACAACCCGATAAACGTGGTCAGGGCCATCAGGTCCTTTGACCCGTGTATCGCGTGCGCGATACACGTGATCCACCCGGAGAACAACAGCGTAAAAGCATTCCGCGTGGTATAAGGAGGTGCCCAGGATGAAGGAAAAAAACTACATCCCAGGCCCCGCCAAGGCGATGTACGCGGTATACCTGAGTTCGCTGGCGGTCGTTCTCTACACCGGGTTCTATCTCTACCACCCGTGGTCTTCCGGATGGAGGTATCCATGGGCGACGGGCCTTACCGGTGTGCTCAACTTCCTCGCCGGATGGATAATGGCGCTGACGGCGTTCGTGTACCTGTACTACTCCACGCTTGGCAGGCCGAAGGTGTGGCGCGAGCCGCTCTTCTGGTTCAGGCTGATCATCAGCCTGGTCAGCATATGGTTCTTCCTGCTCATCTACGCCGTGTACCAGCCTTACGGATGGCTGCACGGCCTGGTGGTGGCGCTGGGCGGAGTCATATGGACGGTAAACATATTCGAGACTTTCCTGTGGGTGATGCTCCTGTTGAATGTGATCTACCTGTACGCCAGGTGGGTCAAGTCCGAGAGGTACCCGCACCTGGTCTCGCGGAAAACGGAAACAGAGTAAGGGGGTGGTCTGATTGAGCAAGCAGGGATACAAGACCTTTGCGGAGGGCGGCATCCATCCGCCCTATAACAAGGAGCTGTCTTCGGACAGGACGATCAAGGCCGCACCCGTTCCCGCAGAGGTGACCATACCGCTGCAGCAGAACATCGGGGCGCCGAACGCGCCGCTGGTGTCGGCAGGGGATAAGGTGGCCGTTGGTCAGAAGATCGGTGAGACCGACGCTTTCGTGTCGGCCCCGGTTCACTCTTCGGTCGCCGGCACGGTAAAGGCGGTCGAGGAGATAACCAACTTCACGGGCGCTCACGTCAAGGCGGTGGTCATCGCCGTCGACACTGTGCAGCCGGAGTTCAAGGGCGAGAAGAGGGACGTCGCCTCGATGAGCCCGGACGATATCCGGGCGGCAGTCAAGGAGGCGGGGATAGTGGGAATGGGAGGCGCCGCCTTCCCGACCCAGGTGAAGCTGAGCCCGCCGAAGGACAAGCCGGTGGACGTAGTCCTCATCAACGCCTGCGAGTGCGAGCCGTTCCTGACATGCGACCACAGGCTGATGCTGGAGCGCCCCGGCGACCTCGTCGAGGGCCTGAAGCTGCTGATCAAAGCGGTCGGGGCGGAGAAGGGGATCATCGGCATCGAGGCCAATAAGATGGACGCGATCGAGAAGGTGCGCGCGGCGGTCGGAAGCCAGGCGAACCTGTCGGTCGAGATCCTCGAAGTCAAGTACCCCGAGGGTGCTGAGAAGCAGCTCATATCGGCGGTCACCGGCCGCAAGGTGCCGCCTGGCAAGCTGCCGAGCGAGGTCGGCTGCCTGGTGCAGAACGTGGGCACCGCGATCGCGACGTACGAGGCTTGCTCGATGGGCAAGCCGCTCTACGAGAGGGTGATGACCGTCACCGGCCAGGGCGTCAAGAACCCGGGGAACTTCCTGGTGAAGATAGGAACCCCGATATCCGCCCTGATCGAGGCGGCGGGAGGTCTGACCGACGACGCCAACAAGGTGATAATGGGCGGGCCGATGACCGGCTGGGCCCAGAAGGAGTTCGGCGCCTCGGTCGTGAAGGGCACGTCAGGCATAGTCGCGCTGACACCTGAGCTGGTCGACGTCAGGGACGAGGTCGCCTGCGTGAGGTGCGGCAAGTGCGTCGAGGCATGCCCGATGCGCCTGATACCCGCGTCCATCGCCAATTCGGTGATAGACGGGGAGTACGCCAAAGCCGAGATGTATGGGGCCATCGACTGCTTCGAGTGCGGTTGCTGTTCCTACGTGTGCCCCGCGTACATCCCGCACGTGACATACGTCAGACAAGCCAAGGGCAAGATAGCGGCCCTTAAGAAGAGATAGAGGAGGCGAGATTATGGCTGAAAAAGACCTGGTCGCAAACGTCTCCCCACACCTGCACCAGAGAGGGCAGAACATAGAGACAGCGATGAGGAACGTCCTCATCGCCCTCATCCCCGCGTTTATCGTGGCGATAATCGTCTATGGCTTCCAGGCTCTCTATGTCATCCTGGTCAGCATGATCACGGCAGGGCTCACCGAGTACGTGATGTGCAAGATCCTGCGCCGGAAGGTCACACTCAGGGACATGAGTGCCATGGTCACCGGCCTGCTGTTTGCGTTCCTTCTTCCACCGACGACGCCGCTGTGGGTCGTCGCCATCGGCGCGTTCATAGCGATCGCGGTCGCGAAGCAGCTCTTCGGCGGGCTCGGGAAGAACATATTCAACCCGGCTCTGTTCGCGAGAGTAGTGCTGATGATCTCGCCGCTCTGGCTGTACATCGCGAAGTACGCGCAGCCGTTCTTCTGGAAGCAGGCGGGCTTCTTCACGCCGGTCGTCACGAGCATCAACAATGCCGTATCCGGCAGGGTCGTCTACAAGAACGTCTTCACAAACGCGATCTACACGACCAAGGCGGGCCAGGTGCTCACGAGCGCCACGCCCCTTTCGCTCCTCAAGAGCGGAAAGGCGCTGCCCGCGGTAGTGACAGGCCCGACCCCGGTAGGGGCGACGTGGCTGACTAATGCCGGAATGCCGAACTTCTGGTCCTCGTTCATCGGTTTCAGGTCAGGGAGCCTGGGCGAGCTGTCGATCCTGGCGCTGGTGCTGGGCGGCTGCTACCTGGTCTACAAGCGGACGATAGACTGGCGCATCCCGGTCGGGATACTGGGCGCGTTCCTGGTCGTCATGCTGATAGCCTGGAACCATCCGCTCTACCAGCTGATGAACGGCGGCATATGGCTCGGCGCGCTGTACATGGCTACCGACTGGACGACAAGTCCACTGACAAAAGGCGGCAAATGGATCTATGCCGTGGGCATCGGCCTCACGATCGCCTTCATCCGGCTGTGGAGCCCGTTACCCGAAGGTACCGCTATCGCGATACTGGAGTGGAACGTGCTCGTGCTGCTGATCGACAGGTACGTGCCGGTGCTGCGATTCGGGTGGACCAAACGTCCGCTTGTGAACAAGCTGCCGTTCTATGCTCCGACCTCGGAGAAATAGAAGGGCGGTCTCACCGAGAAGTAACAGGGCCCCCGCCGGTCGGGGGCCTTTTACTTTGCCCGTGATACCCGTCGGGGCCTTGCTGATTCGCAATTCAGGACCTGAGGGCCAGTGTTACAATTGGGCGTCGCGATGGCAGGGAGAACATGCAGGATATAGTCGTAATAGGCATAGGAAACACGATAAAGAGCGATGACGGTGCCGGAGTAAGGGCGCTCGAGATGCTCGAGCCGCTGGTCGGAGACGACGTCGAACTCGTCGAGGGAAGCGTCTACTGCGCAGACATGCTCCCGGTCCTCGAGGGCAGGCGAAAGGCCGTGTTCATCGACGGCATCGAAAGCGGAGAAGAGCCCGGTTCGATCTTCCGCTTCACCCCCGACGAGGTCAAAGAGGAGAAGAAGATCTCGCTCTCCATCCATGATTTCGGCGTCTACGAGCTGATAATGGCGGCCAGGCTGCTCGAGCAGTGCCCCGAGGAGCTGGTCATGTTCTGTGTACAGGTCAAGGACACCAGCATCGGGCAGGAGCTTTCGCCGGAGGTCGCGGCGGCTCTTCCCAGGCTCTGCGAACTCGTGCTGGAGGAGGTAGGCGGCCGCCCGGCCGCGACCGGGGGATGAGGTATCTTCGCGTCGAGGTCACTGGCGTCGTCCAGGGCGTCGGCTTCAGGCCTTTCATCTACCGCACAGCGAAAGAACACGGGATCAGGGGCACGGTCCGCAACACGCCCGCCGGGGTCACGATCATGGCCATGGGCGAGGGCGACCAGGTGCTGGCTTTTCTCAAAGACATCAAGGACAGGGCGCCGGCGGCCTCCCGGATCGACGAGCTGGACGTCCTCACGTCGGAGCCCTTCGAGGCCGGCGGCTTCGCGATCGAGACCAGCGGGCTGGATGGAGAGAGCTCTGTCCTGGTCAGCCCCGACCTGGCGACCTGCCCGGACTGCGTAGCGGAGCTGACGGATGAGGGCGACCGGCGTTTCGGTTACGCCTTCACCAACTGCACGAACTGCGGCCCGAGGTTCACGATAATCCGCGACACTCCCTACGACAGGCCCGCGACGTCCATGTCCTCTTTCGTGATGTGCCCGCTGTGCCGTGCAGAATACGATGACCCGTCGAACAGGCGGTTTCATGCCCAACCGAACGCCTGCCCGGCGTGCGGCCCGAAGCTCATCCTCACTGACGGGAAGGGGAAAGCCGTCGAAGGAGACCCGATCGCGGAGGCGGCCAGGTTTCTCAACGAGGGAAAGATCCTGGCGGTCAAAGGGCTGGGGGGCTTCCAGCTGGCGTGTGACGCGACGTCCGACGCGGCAGTCGCCCGGCTCAGGGAGAAGAAAAGGCGGTACGGAAAGCCCCTTGCGGTGATGGTCGCAGACCTGAAGACGGTGGCGGAGATATGCGAGGCGGGACCGGAGGAGCGCGAGCTCTTGAAGTCGCCCGCGGCGCCGATCGTCCTCCTCAAGGAGAAGAAGGGTTCGCCCCTTTCGCGGCACGTCGCATACGGACTGGATCACCAGGGGCTCTTCCTTCCCTACACCCCTTTGCACCACCTGCTCCTCGCCGCGGCTGGATCGCCGCTGGTGATGACGAGCGGCAACGTATCCGAGGAGCCCATCGTCATCGACAACGACGAGGCCAGGAGGAAGCTGGGAGGGATAGCCGACTACTTCCTCACGCACGACAGGGACATCCTGGTCCGATACGACGACTCGGTGACCAGGGTCTTCGAGGGCAGGGAGTACCCGGTCAGGAGGGCGCGCGGCTACGCCCCTTATCCGCTGAAGGTCAGGCCCGCCTCCGGCGTCGAGGTCCTCGCCGTGGGCCCGGAACTGAAGAACACTTTCTGCCTGCTCAGGGTAGACGAAGCATTCGTCGGACAGCACATCGGGGACATGGAGTCCGCCGAGGAAGCCGCGCACTTCGACGAGGCGCTGCTGGCCATGAAGCGGCTCTTCTCACTCAGGCCCGAGGTCATCGCACATGACCTCCACCCCGATTACCTGACGACGCAGATGGCGCGGGGAATGGACCTGCCGCTGGTCGGAGTCCAGCACCACCACGCGCACGTCGCGTCGTGCATGGCCGACAACATGATCACCGAGCCGGTGATCGGCGTCGCGTTCGACGGGACCGGCTACGGCGAGGACGGGACGGTCTGGGGCGGCGAGTTCCTGCTCTGCGACGGGCCGGACTACAAGAGGGTGGCCCACCTCACCCAGTACCCGATGCCTGGCGCGGACGCCTGTATCAAGAGGATATACAGGATGGCGGCCGGGGTCCTCAGCGGGGTCTTCGACGACATCGACGCGGCCATCGAGACGGTCGAGGGGCTGTTCGACGTGAGCTCTGACGAGCTCGACTCGCTGCGCTTTCAGCTCGAGAAGAAAGTGAACGCCCCGATGACTTCGAGCGCGGGCCGCATGTTCGACACGGTTGCGGCGCTCGCCGGCGTGAGACACGAGGCCCAGTACGACGGTCAGGCGGCGTGCGAGCTCGAGGCGGTCGCCTTCGATGACGACCGCCCGTACGACTACTCTCTCTTACGCTCGAAGGAGCCCTGGATCGTGGACACGAAGCCGCTCTTTGAGTGTATACTCGCGGATGTCGCAGATGGAGTCGAAGCGGGCGTGATCGCCGGCAGGTTCCACGCGACCCTGGCGGGCGCCACCGCGATGGTCTGCGCAGAGCTGTCGAGGGCGACAGGCATCGATAAGGTCGCTCTGAGTGGCGGCGTCTTTCAGAACATGAACCTGCTGCGCCGCGTGGTGAAAGGACTGAGGGCGAGGAAGCTCGAGCCGGTCCTGCACCGGCGCGTGCCCTGCAATGACGGAGGAGTGTCCCTCGGCCAGGCGATGGTCGCGGCGACGGTCAGACAGAGGATGTTGAGGTAACCAAGATGTGTCTCGCGGTCCCGGCAGAAGTGATAGAGGTTCTCGAAGGAGAGCTCGCCACGGTGGACGTCGGCGGCGCCAGGACGAAGATCAGCCTCTCGCTGGTCGAAGGCGTCGAAGTCGGGGATTACGTACTGGTCCACGCCGGCTTCGCGATCGAGACCATCGACGAAGAAGAGGCCCGCAAGACCATCGAGCTCCTCGAGGAGCTGGAGCGGCTCGAGGGGATGCGGTGAAATACCTCGACGAGTTTCGCTCGCCCGGCGTGGTGAAGGCGCTGGCCGAGAAGACGAAGCGACTCACCGGCGGCCACGCCTCCTACATGGAAGTGTGTGGCACCCACACGATGGCTATCTCGCGGAGCGGCCTGCGCGACCTGCTGGCCCCGGAGGTCGAGCTCATAAGCGGCCCGGGCTGCCCGGTGTGCGTTACGTCCGACCGGGACATAGACAGGGCGATCGCGATCGCGTCGTTGCCGGACGTGATCATGACGACCTTCGGCGACATGATGAAAGTCCCCGGGTCGGAAGGCTCGCTCGCTGACGCGCAATCGAGAGGGGCGGACGTCCGAGTAGTCTACTCGCCACTCGACTCCCTGCGAGTCGCCGCCGGGACGGGCTGCAGGGTGGTGTTCCTCGGCGTCGGGTTCGAGACCACCGCGCCCACCGTCGCGGCGACGATCCTTCAGGCCGCGGCGCAGAACATCGAAAACTTCTACGCCCTGAGCCTCCACAAGCTCGTGCCGCCGGCGCTGCGGGCGCTGGCGTCACAGGACGACTTCCGCATCGACGGCTTCCTCCTTCCCGGGCACGTCAGCGCGATAATCGGCAGCGAGGTCTACAACTTCCTGCCGGAGGAGTTCGGGATTCCGTGCGCCATAGCCGGCTTCGAGCCGGCCGACATCATGGAGGCGGTGTACCTCCTGGCCGCGATGGAGAAGCCGGAGGTCAGGACCGAATACGCCCGCGCGGTCAGGCCGGGCGGAAACCCGAAAGCGCTCGAGGTGATGCGAAGGGTGTTCGAGCCCGTCGACGCCGAGTGGCGCGGGCTTTTCACGATCCCCGCCAGCGGGCTCGCGCTCAGGCCGGAGCTCTCTTCGATGGACGCCGGCACCTGGGAGGTTGAGCTGCCCGAGCCGAAGCCACGTGCGGCGTGCCGCTGCGGCGACATCCTTCTCGGCCGCATCAAGCCTCTCGACTGCCCGCTTTTCGCTGGAGCTTGCACGCCCGACCAGCCGGTCGGTCCCTGCATGGTCTCGAGCGAAGGGACCTGCGCTTCTTATTACCTCTACTCGGGGGAAGCGGATTGAAGCTCGTCACGATGGCTCACGGTGGGGGCGGGACGAGGATGCAGGAGCTTCTCTCGGAGACGGTGTTCCCGCTGCTTGGGGGCTCGGCCGCCGAAGCCGAGGACGCGGCGGTCCTCGACCTCGAGGGCGGAAGAATAGCCTTCACCACAGACTCTTTCGTCGTCCAACCGCTCTTTTTCCCCGGCGGTGATATCGGCAAGCTGGCCGTGTGCGGCACAGTCAACGACCTGGCAATGCGCGGCGCGAAGCCGCTCTACCTCTCGCTCGGGCTTATCATCGAGGAAGGGCTCCCGTTCGAGACGCTGGAGAAGGCGCTCTCATCGGTCGCCGAGTGGGCCGGCCGCGCCGGGGTGCGGGTCGTCGCCGGCGACACCAAGGTCGTCGAGCGGGGGAAGGCCGACGGGCTCTTCATCAACACGGCCGGTGTTGGCGTCGTGCCGGAGGGTCGGGACGTGAGCATTACCGGCGCCAGCCCCGGCGACACGTTGCTCATCAACGGCCACATCGGCGACCACGGCGTTGCGGTGATGACAGAGCGCGAAGGGTTCCGCTTCGAGTCGGGTGTGGTCAGCGACTGCGCTCCGCTGAACGCACTTACCGAAGCGATGCTCGCGGCCGGCAGGGTCGGCGCGATGCGGGACGCGACGCGTGGCGGCCTGGGCGCGGTCCTCAAAGAGATGGCGGCCGCTTCAGGCGTGGCTATCGAGATAGAAGAAGAAAAGCTGCCGATAAGGGAAGGCGTCCGCGCGGTCTGTGAGCTGCTCGGCTTCGACCCGCTCTACGTCGCGAACGAAGGAAAGCTCGTCGCCTCCGTCCCGTCAGCCGACGAGACCGCCGTGCTCGAGGTCATGCGCTCGGTAGAGGAGGGCCGCGACTCGGTGGCCATCGGCCGCGTGACCGACGGAAAGCCCGGCGAGGTCGTTATGGTCACGAAGCTCGGCTCCCGCCGGCTCATCCGCATGCCTTCAGGCGAGCAGCTCCCCCGCATCTGCTGATAATCACCACTACCCTCGTTTCCGTTACAGTTGGTATCGGGACTGTTGTTTGACAGGCATCAAACCAGTAGTCAAGTCGAAATCATTTGAGGATTTTCTGATGTCGAAGAAAACGGTTGAGATCGACGAAATGCTTCTGTTAGAGGCAAAGGAGATCGCCGGTCTCATAGAGACGGAAGACGTGGTTAACTTCGCTCTCGAGAACCTCGTTCGGAAGAAGCGCCTGCAGACACTGGCAAGAGAATTACGGGGTTCCGGTGTTGGTGAGCTCAGCGACAGAGATCTCTGCAGAATGCGTACGTAACGGTTCTACTACTGAACTTTACAGGATGGAAGAAAAGTAGCGGTATCGTGCCGCGTCCACTTTTCGCCATAATGGTGCGGTTTTTCGGGCCCAGCCACCGAAGTCCAACGAGCGTTCGGGGTAACGCTCATAGAGGAACTTCAGTACCGAGGCCAGCAGAGCCGAGCGTCCGATCCTCAGCAATGTCGCGATGCTCAGCTTTCCACCGAGAATTCCCTTCAATAGCTCCGGGAGCGCTTTCAGCGTGCTTGCCTGGTCGGACTTGATCTCGTAGTCGCGCTGCATGGAGAGCGATCCTTCCTCCGTCATGAGGCCCGGAACGCCGAGGAAGAAGTCCATCTCATCGGACGACATCGCAAGGACGCCGGGAAGAGTCGCGGTCAAGAAGGCGAACTTCGCTCCCTGGCCACGGAAATATTCGGTGTTGTAGGGCCATAGCGCCTCGCGCGTCAGGTCGTCGTCGGCCAGCGCTTTCGCCGCGACCTTTGCGGCTATGACGCACGCTGTGAAAGCGGAGGTCACACCTTCGCCCGAGAAAGGCTTGTTCATCATCGCCGCGTCTCCGACGACCATGAGCCCGTTGTCGACGAGAGACAGCGGCGGCCTGCGGTAGGGGATGCGTCCCCTGGCGCTGGTGACGACCGTGCCGGTGAAAGGAAGCGTGTCGGCTAAGCGCCTGTGACGCTCCTCGGCGGCGGCGTAACTGCCGGCCATCCCGATGCCGACGATCCTCGTATCGCCCGGCCCGGGCGCGCACCAGCCCTGGTGGAACGGGTAGCTGCTCACGCCCTCTGGCAGGTCGCCTGTCAGGTCCCGCCATGTCTCCATGTAGACGAAGATGGTGTCCTCATCGGCTATCGGGCCGGTCTCGAACCACGGGCTCGCCGGCATCATCGTCCTGACTGTGCCGTCTATGCCCGACGCGTCTATGACCAGCCTGGCGCGGACTTCGACCTTACCGCTCTCCGTTTTGGCTTTCAGCCCCTTGAGCACGCCGCCCTCGAGAAGCACACCGGTTACCGGCGTCTTCTCCAGCAGGCGCGCACCGGCTTCGGCGGCGCAGGACTGGAGCCGCTGGATGAAGAGCGGCTTGTCCATCACGAAAGTGGGAAATGAGAAAGTGAAGCTCGACGTGAAGCCGGGCGACCACATCGTCATGTCGCTGAAGACATGCAGCAGCTCGTCGCCTTCAGGCTTCGGGATGCCGAACTCCTCGAACGCGGTCTCCTCCATGTGGAACGGCCCGATATGTGTGCCGAGGCTCTCGAGCTCGTCGCTCTCCAGTACCACGCATGAACAACCGGCGTCAGCCAGCTTCCACGCAAGGTAGGCGCCGCTGGTTCCCGCTCCCACGATCGCTAAGTCAGTCTCGATGATCTCGGACATGGTCGCCTCCCGTCGCCGATCCGTTCGCCTGACCGGCGCCGCAATTATATCCGAATCCTCGCCGGTCCCGGCACGCCCGCGCCTCCCGACCGCACCGGCCGTCCTTCTTTTTCAAACCGCGTTGTTATAGACTTTTTCAGGGTTTTTCGCCGACCGGAGGTGCAACTTGCAGAACGAGGAAAAGAAGCGCTCCAAGCGCTGGCTGCTTACACTCCTGCTTCCCTTCGCCCTCTTCGCCAAGGCCGTCTACAGCATGTTCAAGGCGTTCAAGGGGAGCGAGGAGAAGACCATCGCCACCGACCGGGAGCTTCCCGAGGCCGCGCCTTATCACAGGCAGACCAGGGTCGTTCAGTCCGGTGGCGGCATACCGCTGACCGTAACAGTCTATGTGCCCCGAGGCGAAGGCCCGTTTCCCGCCGTCATCATGGTCCACTCCTGGGGGATATGGCGCATCCAGTGTGACGCGCTCTACGCCCCGAGCTTCGCGAGGAGGGGCTACGTTGTGGTCACCTACGACACGCGGGGCTGGGGCTCGTCGGGCGGCGAGGTGGCCTGCTGCGACCCGGTCCAGGAGATGTGCGACCTCGAGGACATGATCACCTGGATGATCAGCGACGAGTCGGGCATACCGGTTGACCCTGAGAACATCGGGATAACGGGCGTCTCCTATGGAGGCGGCCACTCCTTCCTGATCGCGGCCCGCGACGAGCGCATCAAGGCCGCCGCTCCGATGAACGGATGGGTGGACCTCAACTACTCCCTGGCGCCGAACGGCTGCTGGAAGGCCGTATGGAGCCTGTTCCTGTTCGTCAGCTCGGCCTGGGCGATGAAGTTCAACACCCGCAACGTCCTGGTCCGCTGGCTCAAGACGGTCGTGATGGAACGCGACCTCCGCGCCGTCAAGGGCGACCTCGACGCGCGCTCTGCCATCCACGACGTCGACAAGGTGAAGTGCCCGATGTTCATAGTCCACTCGTGGAACGACGACCTGTTCGAGCCGAACCAGATACTCGACTTCTACCAGAAGCTCGACGCGCCCAAGCGGATCTGGATGTCGAACGGCGTGCACGGTTACGACACCGGCAGGGGAGACCTGCTCTTCCCGAACCGGATATGGGACGAGACCCGCAAGTGGTTCGACTACTGGCTCAAGGGAGAGACCGACAACGGGATCGCCGACGCGCCCGCGGTCACGTACTATCAGCCCTGGGACGGCACGATGGCCGAGTGCGAGACCTGGCCGCCGCCCGGTGTAGTCGACGTGCAGTATTTCCTTCGCGGAGACCACGAGGCCACGGTCAACGGCGGCCGCCTCTCGGAGAACGCGCCGGAGAATCACGAGCCGGCCGAGCTCATAATAAACAACACTGTTTCAAACCTGCACAGCTCAGGGATCCCCGTAGTCAGGCTGGGCGCCATCAGGAACCTGCCGATCATCGGGCTGCCGTTCTCGATACCCGGCGACAGCATCGCCTTCACGTCGAAGCCGCGCGAGTCGGACACGGAGCTTGTGGGTAAGATAGATTGCAGCTTCTCCGTCTCGACCTCGACGAAGGAGTGCCAGCTGAACGCCTTCCTCTACGACGTGTCACCTCGCGGCCTGTGCAGGCTGGTCAGCCACGGCGCGGCGATGCGCATCGACATGGAGCCCGGCGTGATAGAGGAGCTGGACATGGAGCTCATCGCTTGCGCGCACAGGTTCAAGGCGGGCCACCGGATGCGAGTGGTCGTTTGCGCGTCGGACCCGTTGTTCGTCTTTCCCTCGATGGTCCCGTCTTATTACAGGCTCTTCCACACCGCAGCGCACCCGTCCAGTGTCAAGCTTCCGCTGAAGGCGTCGCAAGTGGCGAAGGTCCAGGTAACGGAGGCGTAAGGCGATGGAGACCTGGGACGCCGTCACCGGCAGGCGCAGCGTGAGGCAGTTCAAGGACGAGCCCGTCTCCGACGAGCAGCTGGACCACCTGGTCGAAGCGGCCCACTGGGCTCCTTCGGGGTTGAACAACCAGCCGTGGCGCTTCATGAAGGTGACGGACCGCTCACTCATCGAGAGGCTCTCCTCGATGACCCGGTACCGCGGCACTGTCGCGGGCTCCGCCGCCGTAATCGCCGTCTTCCTCGACCACGACGAGTCTTACGACCGGACCAAGGACGTCCAGTCCTGCGGGGCCGCCATACAGAACATGCTGCTTGCAGCCTTCGACATGGGGCTGGGGACCTGCTGGCTGGGCGAGATACTGAAGAGGCACGAGGACGTGGAGGCACTCCTCTCCGTCAGGACGGGTCTCGAGCTGATGGCCGTCGTCGTCGTGGGACACCCCGTCGAGAAGGAGCTGGCCGGCGTGAGGCACCCGGTCGAGACCTTCCTTATCCCGCCGCCCGAGCGCGGGTAGCCGGGCGGTTGCCGCCCCTCAAAGTCCGGTTCGGGCTCCTGTGCTAACATCATCGCGGTCGACGATGCGGAGTGTGATATGAGCGTTGCCATAGTGAAGACGGACAAGGCGTCCGGCGTCCGGAAGGCCCTCGAGCTGCTCGGCGGGATGGATAAGTTCGTGAAGAAGGGCGAGAAAGTCGTCGTCAAGCCGAACATCTGCGCGGGCAAGGATAGCTCGACCGGCACCGTCACCGACCCCGAGGTCGTAGCGGAGGTCTGCCGGATGGTCGCCGAGTGTGGCGCCGAACCGACGGTAGCCGAGAGCCCGATCTATCCCTACAAATCCGCGCGGGTCTACTCGAAGTCGGGCTACTCGGACTTCGAGTCGCGATACGGATTCCCGTTCGTGGACATCGACTCGACGCCGTACCGTGACGTGCGCGTGCCGGGTGGAAAAGCGATCGACCACATCCTGGTGTCAGACGTCGTGCTTATGAGCGACAGGCTGATAAACGTGCCGGTCATAAAGACGCACCTTCAGACCACTGTCACGCTGGGCTTGAAGAACCTCAAGGGCGTGGTGCCCGGCAAGCAGAAGCACCTGATCCACCTTACCGACCTGCATAAGGGGATCGTCGACCTGAACACGGTCGTCAAGACCGACCTGACGGTCATCGACGGGATCGTGGGCATGGAGGGGACCGGCGGCCCGACCAACGGGCGCGCGGTCAGGATGGATGTCATCGTCGCGGGGGATAATGTAGTCGAGACGGACGCGGTCGGCGTCCGGCTGATGGGCGGCGACCCGAAGGCGGTAGAGCACCTTCGCCTCGCGGCGGAGCGCGGCCTCGGGAGCCTGGACGGCTTCGAGATCGTGGGCGACTCGCTCGAGTCCGCGTCGAAGAACCTGGACCTGCCGAAGCGGCCCGAGCTGAACAGGCTGCTCATCACGGGTATCGGCCTGCGCGTGATGGATTTCGTGCGGAAGCCGATCATGAAGCTGACCGGCGGCGAGAGCGTCGAGCGTTCGGCGAGGATCGGCGAGCTCATCATCGATGAAGGCGCGTGCGACGGATGCAGGCTCTGCCTGGCGTCGTGCCCTGTGGAAGCCCTCTCGTACGGGGAGGCGCTCCTGTGCGATCGGGAGACGTGCATAGAGTGCTTCTGCTGCGCGGAGGTGTGCCCGGCCGGCGCCCTCTCCAAGAAGTTTTAGTGTCCCATCCCGGGACGGGCTCGGAGGATTGATACCTTGGTGGATGACCTTTTTACATATTGCAGTGACAGGACGAAGGACGGTTACGTCTCGTTCCCGACAGCGGCTCGCGGCGACTACCAGCCTTCGCTGGACGGCTCGGACGTCTACTGCCTTCTCGATTTCGAGACCACCGGCTTCAGCCCGGAGCGCGACAGGGTCATCGAGGTTGCGGCCGCGAAAGTGTCCGGCGGCGAGGTCATCGGGCGCCTGAGCTCTTTCATCGACCCCGAGCGCGCGATACCGCACGTCATCGTCGAGCTGACCGGCATCGACGACGCGATGGTGGCCGGCTCGCCGACGATCAAGGAGTACGTGCCGGAGCTGGCGGAGTTCATCGGCGACGCGACCGTCGTCGGCTACTCCAGGCTGGAGGAGTATTTCCTCCGCGAGCTCTACCCGGCCAACACCGGGGTCACGTTCTCGAACCTGTACATCGACGCGTTCGACCTCGCCATGATCCTTCTCCCGTCGCTGAGGCGGCACCGCCAGGCCGACCTCGCGTGCATCTGGGGGATGGACACCGGCGCCGAGCACAGGGCGACGGACGACGTAGAGACGCTCGTCTGCGTCTTCGAAGCCCTGCTGAACGGCCTGTACCAGGTGCCGCTTCCCCTGCTGAGAGCGCTGATAGACCATTCGCCGACCCGGCCGAACGGGCTTTCCGTCCTGTTGCGGAACGTCCTCAACAGCCGCGCGGGTGGCAGGCCGGTCGAAAAGTTGAAGCTGGAGCAGCTCATCGCGGCCGACAGGTCGTGGGAGAAGATACCGCCGCTGGAAGGCGACCCGGTCACGCCCCAGATAACCGCCGAGGATGTAAAGGAGTTCTTCTCGACTGAAGGGCCGATATCCCGTCAGTACGGCGACTACGAGGAGCGGGACGAGCAGCTGCAGATGTCGGAGGCGACCCTCCAGGCGCTGAAGGAAGGCGGGATCCTCCTCGTCGAGGCCGGCACCGGCACCGGCAAGTCGCTCGCCTATCTGGTTCCCTGCATGATGTGGGCCCGCGAGAGCGGCCTCCCGGTCGTGGTCTCGACCCGAACGCTCAATCTCCAGGACCAGCTCTTCACCAAAGACCTGCCGCTGCTCGAGGACGCGGCGGGCGTTGGGTCCTTCAGGTACTCGGTGCTGAAGGGGTACTCGAACTACATCTGCCCCAGGAAGCTCCAGTCGCTCCTGAACGGCCGTCGAAACCTCTCCGAGGAGCAGGTAGCTGTCCTCGGCATGCTTCTGACCTGGCTGTCGGAGGGCGCGCGCGGAGATGTCTCGATGCTGAACGTCTCGTACCTGCGCGGCCTCGACTACATGGTGATGGCCGACCACCGCGACTGCCCCGGCGAGCGCTGCCCGTTCGCCCGTAACGGCCGTTGTTATTATCGCGCCGCGCTGTATCGCGCGAAGCGCTCCCACATCGTCGTCGTGAACCACTCGCTCCTGCTCTCGGGCATCAACCTGCAGTTCGATAACGCGGTCATCGACGAGGCGCACACATTAGAGGACGTGGCGACCGACCAGTTCGCCTGCGCCGTCGACTACCGCGAGTCGAAGCGGTTCTTCGAGCACCTCTACTCGCCGATCGAGGGCACCGGCTTCCTGGCCGACCTCGAGCCGGTCCTGGAGGAGCACGTGGGCGAGGAGTACCGGGACCTTGTCCGACGCTTGCTCGACGACTGCCAGGGAGCGGTCGATTCATGTATGGAATCGCTCGAGACCCTGTTCCTCGCGCTGAGCGACATGAACGGGCTCGACCGGCCCGGCGCCAATGACGTCCGGTTCTCTGAGGGCGTCAAGGACACCGTGGAATATCTGCGGGTGGAGTCGGAGGGGGAGGCCTTCGTTCGCTCGCTGGAGGCGCTCAACGTGTCTCTGGCGCGGTTCTCGAACGAGTGCCGCGAGCGCGGAGACGAGTCGCTCGACCTCGAGTACCAGATGGGCGACCTGACCGGCAAGGCCGACCGGGTCGTCGAGACGAGGGTCGGCGTCGAGTCGATACTGTTCGACGAGAACAGGGACAGCGTGCGATGGGCGTCGACTTCGCCCCCCGACAGGCTCGAGTACCAGACGCTTTACGCGACGCCGATAGACGTCGGGCCGATGCTGAAAGAATTCCTCTACGACGAGCTGCGCTCCGTGGTGATGACCAGCGCCACCCTGACGGTCAAGGACTCGTTCGACTTCTACTGCTCGCGCGCCGGCCTTGACATGGTCGAGCCGGGACGCCTGCGCAAGATCATCCTCGACTCGTCGTTCGACTACGAGACACAGATGCAGATACTGATCCTGCACGACATGCCCGAGCCGAACTCGAAAGAGTACAAGGCGGCGATGGCCGAGGTTCTCGGAGAGGCCATCAGGGCGGCCGACGGGGGAGTGCTGGCACTCTTCACCAACCGGAGGCTGATGCTCGACACGCACGACACCATAAGCGACGAGATGCGCCAGGACGGCCTGAACGTGCTTTGCCAGCGGCCGGGTTTCTCTCGCCGCCGGATCGCCGAGGAGTTCATCGACGACCCGGGAGCCAGCCTGTTCGGCACCTCCAGCTTCTGGGAAGGCGTCGACGCGCGCGGCGATACGCTGAGGCTGGTGGCCGTGACCCGCATCCCCTTCGAGAGCCCGGGGCGGCCCGTCTTCGAAGCGCGTAGCGAGAGGGTGCGCGAGCTGGGTGGGTCGGATTTCAACGACCTCAGCCTCCCGCTCGCGGCTCTGAAGCTGAAGCAGGGTGTCGGGCGCCTCATAAGGACCCGCCAGGACCGCGGCCAGATACTGCTGCTGGACAGCCGAATCAACTCACGCAACTACGGCAAGGTCCTGCTCCAGACTCTACCAAAGGCGAAGCGCCGCCGCGTCTCCCTGGAAGAGGTCGGCCGCGCGATCTCCGACTTCCACAAAAAACCCTAGCCGACTGGCAGAAGGGGTCAGGTCTAAAAACTGGAATTTTCGCATTGGTGCCTGTCACCTTATTCGCATATTTTCGCAATCTGGCAGGAAGTGGCCCTTATCTCTGAGCCCCGCCCGAAAGACTGAAGGCCATCGGTATGAAGAGGCGCGGTATCAACCGCTGGTCCTCCGTTGGCACATGGACGCGCGGTCAACACCGCGCCTCGACGAGCAGAAGTCAAAAAAGACGCGGGTGAAGCCGCGTCTCAAAGTCAGGTTGTATGTCCTTTCGGGCTGTCAGTCGAGGATGATTACCTCGACAGTTCTCTTTCCATAAGCGTTGCACTCCTCGAGGGTATCGACGCAGAGGTCGATCCTGTTGCCCTTGATGGCGGAGCCGGTATCGCCGGCGATGCCGTTGCCGTAGCCCGAGACCCACATCCTCGTGCCGAGGGGGATGACCCGCGGGTCGACCGCTATGACTCCACGAGTCGCGATCATCCCACTGGCAGTGTGCTCGTCGAGGCCGGGCTCGAGCGGGCAGTACATCGTGGCGACCATCGTCATGTGTTTGCCGGTCGCCGGGGCCGGCGCGGGTGCCGGACTGCCGGGGCTCGGCTTCGCCGCCGCCGGGTTGAGCTGTTGCATCTTGGCCTCGACGCCGGACGCCTGGGCCACTACGCTCTGCTTCTGCGCCCCTGCCTGGGCTAGAAGCTGCTGCTTCTCCTGCTTTGCCTGTGAGAGCCTGTCCTTCTTGGCGGAGGCCTCCTTCGCCATCGAATCTATCTCGCTCTTGCTGGCCGTCAGCTCACCGAGCGAATTCGCGAGCTTCTGCGATTCGCCGTTTATCTCGATCACCATCTTCGAGTCGCCGACGGCGAGCCTCTCCTGGTACTGCATCCTCTGCATGAATTCGTTGATGTCCTCGGAGGAGAGGAGCATGTCCATGCCGCCGGTGCGGCCGTTGACGTACATCTCCCTGGCCCGCATGGTCAGGTCTTTCTTCTTGCGCGCCAGCTTCGCCCTCGCGGCCTCGGCCTGGGCCTTCAGCGCGACGATCTTGTCCTTGAGCTGGGCCGACCTGGCCTGAAGCTCGGTCAGTCTGCTGGAGGTGCCCGTCAGCTCGCTGTCGAGCGTCACGATGTCGTTGACAAGCTTGTCTTTTTCGGAAGGCGGGGCCTGCTGGGCGGTCGTGGAGCCGGCGATCGCGAACATCGTCACGAGGATGAGCGCGCATGACAAAATGAGCCGGCTTACGCCGGCCTTGAGCGCCCTTCTGGACGGGCAAAGTACTGCCAACCTTTGCCATAACATGGTTTCGCCATTATAGGCAATCACCGCCGGGGAATCAAGCGAAGTCGCTCCGGCAAAGGATTTGTGATTCTTCACGCGCGATAAATGGCTCAACAAAGCCATAATATAGCAGTACATGCTTGTATTATGTTATAACCATGCCGTTTATCGGTTGTTCTGATATGGTCGATTGCTGAAAACACAACGGCCGGCATGCAGGGGGGCGCCGCTGCAAGGTACTATTGACCGGAAGCTTGTCTGAGGCCGCTCACGGGGCGGTCCCGGGCGCGAAGACAGGAGAAAAAGGGACTTGGACGACCGACTGGGCCAACAACTCGGAGAGATAGAGAAAGCGGCGGGGCACGCGGACGTCTTGGCCCTCCTGAACGCGCTCGAGAGCGAATCCCCGCAGGTCAGGCTGGCCGCCATCCACGCGCTCGGGGACGTCGGCGGCGACAAAGCCTCCCTGGCCCTGTCCCGGCTGGCCAAGGACCGCTACGGCGAGAAGCCGGAACTGCGCATCGCGGCGCTGGAGTCTCTGGGCAAGATATACGAGCCGGGCCGCTACGCGGACTACCTCGAGGGCTTCATCAGCGACGAGAGCCGAAAGGTCGTCATCGGGGCCCGCAAGCTGCTCGAAAAAGCCGACCCGGAGGGGTTCCCCGGCAGGCTCGCACGGCTGGGCTGTCTCGATCACGCTTCCATCAGGGTCTACGGCCGGGCACGCCTGGCGGAGGCAGTGCCGCTGCTGTCGGACTTCCTGGAAGAGAGGGTGGCGGACGGCAGCATCAGCCAGGGCAAATACTGGGGGAAGGTCTATGCCGCGACCAAATCCCTCGGGAGCATCGGCGGACCGCAGGCGGAACGAGCCCTTGAGGACCTGATCGAATCGGCCAGGGCCCACGAGAAGGGCGGGTTTCTCGAGGTCGAGCGCATGGAGAAGGTCGAGAGGGGCGCCCGAGAGGCGCTCGAGCGGACCAGGTCCGCCTGAACAACCGCGCCCCAATCGCCGTTCTCTTGTTTCCTGATATTGTCCTTGCGCGTCTCATTGTCGGGGCGCGAGGAACTGGATATAATACGACCGGTCATCGCACGAGCGATGATGTTCTTTTTGTCAGGGGCGAATAAAGAAATGAGATCTGTCGGCGTTACCATGCGCTCGGTCGTGTGGCTGGGGGAGAAGAAGCTTCATCGGATAATGCTCTACGTGGGCATGATCCTGCTCGTCTGCATCGTGGTGGGGCTTTTCGCGTTCCTCGGAATCCAGGACATCATGGCCTCCGGCCATTACCCCGCCGACGTCACGGTCGCGGGCGTGAACATCTCCGGCCTGACGAAGGCACAGGCGCTGCAGAAGATGCAGGCCGGCCTGGCGGGCATCGACAGGAAGCCGCTGGCCGTCGTGATCGACTCAGAAAAATACCAGATCACACCGGCGGAGGTGGGCCTGCAGATCCAGTACCGGAAAATGGCCGACGAGGCTTATTCGAAGGCGTGGAGCATGAACTTCTTCGAGAGGATCGGCCGCCGCTTCTCAAACCGGCCGAAGCCGATCGAGGTAGCGCTGCAGGTTACCTACGACGAGGCGCAGGTGAAGCTCTTCGTGAAGAACGCGGCAGGCCTCATCGAGAGACAGCCGCAGAACGCGTTTATCGACGTCACCAGCGGCATGCCGGTGATAGTGCCTTCGAAAGACGGCCGACAGGTGAACTACGACGAGGCACTCAAGGCCACGGCCGCGGCGCTCCTGACCCCCGACAGGACAGTCAACATGCAGGTGCAGCGGACCCCCGCCGCGCTGAGCGACAAAGTGTTCGGCAGGCTCATCGTCATCAACATCGCGCAGAGCATGCTGGGCCTCTACGACCGCGACAAGCTTGTCGTGCAGTACCCGGTGGCGTGCGGGTCTCCGTCTTATCCCACGCCCGCGGGCATCTGGAAGGTAGTCGGAAAGCAGAGGAACCCTTCGTGGAACAACCCCGGCTCTGACTGGGCGAAAGGGATGCCACCTTACATCGGCCCGGGCCCGGGCAACCCCCTCGGCACCAGGGCTCTCCCGCTCAGCGCCTCCGGTGTCCTCATACACGGGACGCCGTCGTCCTGGTCGATCGGATCGAACGTCTCACACGGGTGCATAAGGATGTACATGAAGGACGTCGAGGCACTGTTCGAGATGGTCGATGTCAACACGCCGGTCTATATCATCAAGGGACCGGGCAACCCGGGATTCGACGTCACGAAGGTTCCGAACTGGATGTAACGCCTCTCAGGAGACCGGGTCTTTTTCGTCCCATAGCTTTACTCCCTGGCCGTGGGACTTCGCGAGCCTCAGGGCCACGTACGCCCTGTTCAGCAGTTCCCGCTCGTCCTTTGCCGCGCTCGGGAAAGAAGCCACACCGATGCTCACCGTGATGCTCGCCGCCGTCTCGCCCTCCGGCGCCGGGAACGGATATGAGGCGACAGCGTCCCGGAGCCGCTCCGCCAGCTTCACCGCGCCGAGCCTGTGGGTCTCCGGCAGGATGACCCCGAACTCGTCGGAGCCGATCCTCGAGGTGAAGTCCACCTCGCGCGTGCCACGCTCCAGTATCGAGGCGATGTCGGAAAGGGCCAGGTTTCCCATCATGTGGCCGCAGGAGCGGTTGTAGTCCTCGAGGTGGTCGATATCGACGACCAGCAACGACACCTGCAGGTTATAGCGCCCGGCCCGCGAGACCTCCTCGTGGAGCCGCATCTCGAACTGGGCCCGGTTCTTGAGGCCGGTCAGCGGGTCCACCAGGATGTTCTCTCCGAGCTGCTCGCCGAGCTCGTCGACCTCGATCAGCATCGCCAGGTAGGACCCGAACAGCGACAGCGGCGTGATGTCCGGCTCGCTGAACCGGCCGGGCGAATCGGACCAGAGCGCCAGCACGCCGTGGACCCTGTGGCCCGACTTGATGGCGATGCACGCCCCGGAGGAGGCCGCCGGCCCGCCCACCAGAATCTGCTGGCCCTCGAGGTTGGGTATCGAAAAGTGTTTCCCGCGCGCGTAACTGGCCGACACCAGCGACTTGTCGCCGGTAGGGACGGACGCGCCGCGAGGCATGCCGCCCCGCGATACCAGCACCTGCAGGGTGCGCCCGTCGGGAGTGGAAGCCAGGATGGCGGCCCCGCTCGCGTCCCAGATGGACGAAGCCTCGGTCAGGCAAGCGGCCAGCTTGACCGCGCTCGACGAGTGCCTCGACGACGGGAAGTAGTCGTCCATCAGCTTTCTGTATCGCGTCATGGCCAGGTTAGCCCGCACCTGCTTCTCGTCGCGCTCCAGGCCTGTACCGTCCTTGTCCTCCAAGATTTTCCTCCAACCGCGCAACCGTAAGCGTCGCTTCTACAGCTTTGATGATATATCCGGCGCGCCCGGCAGGCAATTTGAGCGCAGGGCTTCACGGCCGCTGCCTGACGCCTGTTTGGTGGTACAATTCGGCGGAAGTCGCCGGCAAAAAGTGCCGCGCGGTGGAGGTGGCCGATGTCCTTTCTCGGAAAGCTTGCTTACCTGGTGCTCTTCCCGGGGCTGGCGTTCGCGCTTTTCGCCGGCTGGTTCGCACGCGCGATAATCTCGGGCGTCTCGATATCGATGTCCGGGCGCAGGGACGGCCCTGAACTGGCGAGCGACATCAGGCTGTTCGGCTCGCCTCACGCGGACAGGCCGGGTTCGGTGGCGGTCATCGACTGGGTAGCCCCGGCTCTCAAGCTTTTCGCTCTCTCCTGGGTCTCTTGCGCTGTGTTCGGCTTTCTTCCAGATGACCTCCCGCTTGTCTTCTGCCTCCTCCTTCTAGCCGCTTCGTGCGACGTCGCGCTGATCTCGTTCTCAGGCTCGGAGAACGCGGCCGGCGAGGCCCGGTGGGCGGGGATATACATACTGGGCTGGCTCGTGCCGCTGGCTTTCATCCTGGCTTCGGTATCGCTCAGGACGGGTGAGGTCAGGCTTTCGGCGATAGTGGCGTGGCAGGCGGCCCACGGCGTCCTGCCGCTGGCGACAGGAAGCGGCCTGATGAAGGCATCCTCGATCGTCGCACTTGTCGCGGTGCTGCCAGTGGCCCTCGGCATGGCCGGCCTCAGGCCGCTCGGTCTCAACATCTTCTCTGGAGAAGCGGGCAAGGCCACCGGCCTCACAGGCCCGCCGCTCGCGGAGTCCCGCCTGGGCCGCACGGCCTGGGCCTTCATCGCACCGTTCCTGGTGGCGGCGCTGTTCCTGGCAGGCCCTGACAACCGCTGGTATTACTTCGTCTTCTGGGGATTGAAGGTCGCCGCGCTGGTCGTCATCTTCGCGGTAGCCAACGGCGCTCTCCCACGATTACAGGAGAAGAAAGCCCTCGCGTGGATGGCCGTCCCGCTGGTCCTCGCCGTGGTCTCGCTGGCACTCGCATGGGCGGGGGTGACGCCATGACTCCGGCGAAGGTATCCGTGGCGCTGGCGTTCACCGTCATCCTGCCGTTCTTCTTCGCTATCGCTTTCGCGGTGCTGGCCGGCGCCCCGCGCGCTCGTCGACCGCTGGCCGTCATATACTCCGTTGCGATGGTGGTCCTCGACGTGCTGCTCCTCGAGGGGTTCCTGGCGAACAAGAAGATCCTGGGACTGGGTTCTTTGAAGATGACGAAGTACGGTTTCCCGGTGCTCTTCTTCCTGTTGCTGGTCTCGGCCGCCGTCGTCCTGTTCAAGGGCGCCCGGGGCGGGGACGAGAGACAGGAAGGGCTGCTCACCGCGACGGTCGCCGCGGCCACCGGCTTCGGACTTGTCGCCGTGCTTTCATCGTCAATGATCGGCTTCGCGCTCCTCTGGGAGGGCGCCACTCTGATGGCTGTCATCGGCCTGGCGGCCCACGGCGCCTCGGGCTTCAGAGGAAGGCTTCTCTCTTTCGCACCGTGGCTCGGCGCCGACCTGCTGTTCTGGATCGGCGTCCTCCTCTGCCGCTCTTCCCTGAAAGAGGGAGGCATCCTCATCAGCCAGCCGCTGCTGCACGGCACCGAGACCCAGGTCGAGGCGATAATGATCCTCTTCCTGCTGTCCGCCGTGCTGAGACTGGGCCTCTTCCCGCTGAACGTGCGCCGTCGCCTGCTCATCGCGCGCTGCGAAGGGACATGGAACGCGTTCTTCCTCTGCGGGCTGAACGTGCTGCTCACCGGGTACTTCCTGCTCGTAACCGTGACCCTGATGGCACGCCTGATGACGAGCGACTGGAGCATATACATCGCGCTCGGCGGGACGCTGTCCGTCGTCGCCGGCCCAGTCATTGCTGCGCGCTCGAAAGACTTCGCCGGATACCTGTCGGGGATGCTGGTGATGGTGGGCGGTCTGCTCGTGCTCTGCGCCGGCCTTTTCTCCCGCTCCGGCCTGGAGGCTTTCCTGCTGATAATGCTGACCGCCCCGCTCGCCCTTGCCGCAATGGCGCTTGCCGGAAGGCGCGGACACGCCCGCGTGTCCGGCCCCGCCGTCGTGGCCGGGCTGCTTCTCGGCGGTCTGTCGCTCGCGGTCATTCCGCCGACGGACGGGTTCGTGTCTCGCGGGATCGCCGCCCTGGCCTGCCTGGACAAAGCGCTGATGAACCCCTGGTACTCGCTGATAGCGGCCTTCGTGCTCGCTGGATTCGGGATCGCGGCCTACGCCACCTTCGTCGCTGTGCCGCGAGAGTTGAAGGCGGAACACATGCCCGGCGTCACCCGCGAAAAGGCCTTCACAGGTGCTATACCGGTGCTCGCCTTGCTGGCATTCTTCATCGGGGTCATCCCCGGCCCGCTCATCCGCAACCTCATCGAACCCGCCTCGCTGGCGCTGTTCAAGAGCGGCTTCACCGGCCCCGGCGTCGTCTTCTACGCCGGCTCGGGAACGGTAGCGAAAGCCCTCGCCGTCTATCCCGGCTGGTCCCAGGCCGCCGCGGCATTCATCCTCGCCTGCGCCCTCGGCGCGCTGCTGCCTTATCTCTTCAGAAAAGGAACGGATAAAGAAGCAGCAAGCGAGGACCGGGCTCGGTGACTCTCTTTTGCCCCGGGAAAATGTGGTCACCTTTGTGACTACATTTCTGGCATTTCTGTGCTTGTGACTGGTAAAAATGTGGTCACATGTGTGACTACATTCAAAATCAAGAAAAAGACACCCCTGTCAGGACCTGGTGGTGGCCGGCCCGCTTCGGTTCGAATAGAAGGAAGTATCTGTTATCGGTCTGAAACCGCTCAGGGTTCGGGGGCTTCGACGTACTCGATCTCCGCGCCCGGTTCTTTTTTCATGGTCCTCAGTTTGAGTAGCAGTATTCCCGCTACGACTATCAACGCGGCGCCGAGGTAGTCCTGCGGCCGGGGAGTCTCACCGAGGAAGGCGAAGCCGAGTATCATCGCGCTCACCGGTTCGACGTAGGAGAGGATGGCCGCATCCTGCACCTTCACCCGCTTGAGTGCGTAGAAGTAGGTGAGGCTGGCGGCCCCGAAGCTCACGGTGCCGAAGACGACGAGCGCCGCCCAGGCCTTTGGCGTCACCAGGTGCGTATACGGTATGGCGAAACCCGCGGCCGCGGCGGCGCAGACCGCGTTGGTCCAGATACCGATCGTGAACGGTGAGGTCGTCTCGCGGAGCCTCTTCCAGATGATCATCAGGATGGCCCACGCAAGCGCCGAGCCCAGTGCGTAAAGGATTCCAAGCACGCTCGACTTGCCGGCGTTGCCGGTCTGGCCCCAGGAGAGCAGACCTGTCCCCCCAAGGGCGATGGCGAGGCAGATCAGGGAAGACCTCTCGAGCTTTTCTTTGAGGATAAGAGGCGCCATCACCGCGACCAGCACCGGAGAAAGGTAGAGCAGGAATGTCGCGGCGCCAACGGACACGAGGTTGTAAGCCTTGTACACACATATCGCGAACGCGGCAGTGACCAGCCCGCTCGCGACGAGCATCACGGTCTGCCCGCCGGGAAGGAGGTCCTTCGTGCGGCGGGCGGCGACGATCACGATGAGATAGAAGGCGGTCGCGAAGCACGAGCGGTAGAAGACGATCACCTGCTCGTGGCCCCCGAGGTGCATCCAGCGCACAAGTATCCCGCTCATCCCCCAGACCAGCGGGACCGCGCAAGCGAACACGTATGAGAGGGTTACCTCGCCCTTCTTTTCGTTCAATTCATCTTCAGCCGGGACTATCTTGATCAACTTCCTTCTGGCTCAGCCTTATTACGTCTTCGCCGTGCGCGACGAAGATAGGGTCGATCATGACGGTCAGGCCCTTGTCTATGTACTTGACGTCACCGCCCGAGAGCGGCTCGAGCATCGGGCTGTATTTCGTGAAGAGGAGCCGCTGCCGTGTGTACTCCCGGATCTCTACGTCGTCGCCCTCCTCGAAGTACGCAGCAGTTCCCCAGCCTCCGCCCAGCCATGGAGGCCTGGCAAGCGACATGAAGATGCTCCAGGTCACGACCATGAACGGGTAGCGAATGTGCGTCGCGTTGTCCTCGAGGAGCCAGACCACCCTGTAGCTGTTAGCCAGCAAGGACCTGTGAATGCCACCTCCGAAAGGGCCGCCTTTGCGCAGGATGGTACCCGTCATCGGACCTTCGCGCTGTTTCCCGCGCCGGGCTCTGCCTTTCGCGGGGGACTGGTCTCTACGGCTTCTCGCCAACGGATCGCCTTTCCGGGGCCGTGCAAACGATAGCCGATTATACAACGGGCGTGCTCCGCGACACGGTAGGGATCAAGCCTGAAATCTTATACTCGTGCATATTGATGCACACTGAGGTTCGATCCCCATCGTCAATGGTTTACCCGGTATCAGTTATCTACGACATGCATAGATAGCACTTTTCGGAAATGACTGAATGTCGTAGATAATGACAAGCTAATAACGCTAAATCGAATGTCTGAATAGCTCGATATGCTATCTACGGCTCTCATAGATAGTTATTGAGATATCTACGACAATAGCCTAATATCGTAGATAAGGAAAGTGAGGATGGGCCGATGCGCACAGGTCAATACGTTACTCAATCAAGCGGAAAAGCGAAGTACAAAGCATTCGTACCGAATCCCTTGCCATTCAAGTTAAAAATGGACGACGTACTTCAGGCGCGTCTTTCCCAGGCTGATCTGGCACTGGGCAGGCTCGACGGCATCGCAAGATTGCTTCCGGACGTCGATTATTTTGTTCTTATGTACATTGGGAAAGAAGCTACCCTTTCAAGCCAGGTAGAAGGAACTCAGGCGACTTTCTCCGATCTTCTCAGAGCAGAAGCGCGCATCGAGGACGCTGAAGTGCATAACGATGTTGATGAGATACAGAATTACGTCAGAGCGATGAGGTACGGACTTGAGCGACTTGAAACCCTGCCGTTGTCGCTGAGGCTGATAAAGGAGATACATAAAGAATTGCTTGCTGGGGTCAGAGGCAAGAGCAAGACGCCCGGCCTGTTCAGAAAAAGCCAGAACTGGATTGGTGGGCGCTCGATAGAGACTGCATCCTTCATCCCGCCCCCACCCCACGAGGTGATGCCGCTCCTGGCCAACCTCGAGAGGTATCTGCATGACAAGAACCCGGCGCCCGTCTTGCTTAAGATCGCTCTGGTTCATTTGCAATTTGAAGCCATTCATCCTTTCCTGGATGGAAACGGCAGGATCGGGCGCCTGCTCATAACGCTGTTTCTGTGCCAGCAGCAGGTCTTATACAAGCCACTGTTATATCTTTCGGAGTTCTTCAGGGCGAACAGGCAGGAATATTACGATAGACTTCGTGCCGCTCATGACAAGGACGACCTGGAAGGGTGGTTAAGGTTCTTCCTGGAGGGTGTATCCGCAACCGCTGTAAAAGCGATTGGGACGGCGGAAAGGGTGCTCACCTTGAGAGAGCATGACATGCAGGCAGTGGCTGGACTTGGAGCGGTGAGTAAAAACGCCCTCAAATTGCTCAATCGCCTGTATGTCAGCCCGTATGTCCGCATCAAAGATGTCGAAGAAATCGTTGGCCTCAGTAATCCGAATGCCATCGCGTTGATAGATAAAATGGCGAAGCTCGGAATTCTTGCTGAGATTACGGGAAGAAAGAGAAATAAAGTATTTGCATATTCACACTATGTTGAGGCGTTCGCAAAGGGGTAGCCATATCGACCTGGATTGAACGACCGTTTCGACCCGTTCCGAAAAGATTCCTGCAACGCTCCTGGATGGCAACAATTGCCTACAAATGGAAACCATACCTGCCGAAGACTGGAAAGTCATGATTCACCGAAAGGATTGATGTACAGTTATTTCCTGGTGCCGACTTAAGGGGGAAGGATGGAGCTGGAAGAGCGGATAAAGGTGGGGCGCGGCGAGGAGAGGGCCGACCTCCTGTTGCGGAACTGCCAGGTGGTCGACGTGCTGTCGGGCAGGGTCGTCCGATCCGATATCGCCATCTCCGGCGGCATCATCGTGGGTCTCGATACCGGCTACAAGGCGAAGCAGATCGTCGACCTCGGCGGGCGGTTCGTGGCCCCGGGGCTGATGGACGCGCACATCCACATAGAGAGCTCGATGCTCTCCGTCCCCGAGTTCGCCCGCTCGGTGCTGGCGCGCGGCACCACCAGTGTAGTCTGCGACTGCCACGAGATCGCCAACGTCATGGGCATCGACGGCATCCGTTACATGATGGAGTCCGCGAGGAGGGTGCCGCTCGACGTCTTCTTCATGCTGCCGTCCTGCGTGCCGGCGACTCCGCTCGAGACGTCGGGCTCTTCGCTCTCCGCATCGGACCTCCAGCCGTTGATGACCGAGCCCGAGGTGCTCGGCCTGGCCGAGATGATGAACTTCCCCGGGGTCATCAACTGCGATCCCTCCGTCATGGAGAAGCTCAGGCTATTTTCCTCGATGCTGATCGACGGTCACAGCCCGGGCCTCACAGGCAAGGACCTGACCGCGTACATCAGCGCCGGACCAGACTCCGATCATGAGTCGACGACCGTTGAAGAGGTGCAGGAGAAGCTGCGCAAGGGCATGTGGGCGTTCCTTCGCGAAGGTACCGGCGCGCGAAACCTGCTCGACCTGCTGCCTGCGGTCAACGACGACAATTCTTACAGGTGCTGCATGTGCTGTGACGACCGTCACCCCGACGACCTCCTCGAGCGCGGGCACATCGATTCCATCCTCAAGGAGGCCGTCGCGGCCGGCGTGTCTTCGGTCACCGCGATCCGGATGGCCACGATCAATACCGCGAACAGGTTCCGGCTGACAGACCGGGGCGCTGTCTCGACGGGGCGGAGGGCCGACCTCGTGGTCTTCGACGACCTCGAGGGCTTCAAGACTTCGATGGTCTTCAAGGACGGGGAATTCGCGGCCTACGACGGAGTCGGGCAGATACCGGAAGGGGTCTCGCCATCAGTGCCTCCCTCGACATTCGACGTGGGTGATTTCTCGATATCGAAGCTGGAGGTCGCAGCACAACCGGGGCGGACCGCCCGCGTGATGGGAGTGATACCGGGCCAGCTGGTGACCGGATCGCTGAGCGAAGAGCCCGCGGTGAAGGACGGGAAGGCCGTCTCCGACACCTCCCGCGACATCCTGAAGATAGCCGTCGTCGAGCGGCACAAGGGGACCGGCAACGTCGGGGTCGCCTTCGTCAGGGGATTCGGGCTCAAGAGCGGGGCGCTCGCCTCGAGCGTCGCCCACGATTCGCACAACATCGTCGTAGTTGGCTGCAGCGATGAAGAGATGGCGCTCGCGGTGGATTCAGTGGTCGCGATGAAGGGCGGCCAGGTCGCGGTCAAGGGGACTGCGGTCAAGGCGTCGGTCGCGCTGCCGATCGCCGGCCTGATGTCTGACGGCCGGGCGGAAGACGTGGCTCGATCGGTAGAGACCCTGAGCGGAGCGGCCCGGCAGCTGGGAAGCACGCTGGACGACCCCTTCATGGCGATGAGCTTCCTGGCGCTGCCGGTGATCCCGGAATTGAAGCTGACGGATATGGGTCTGGTGGACGTGGGACAGTTCCAGGTCGTCCCGCTCTATATCTGAGGTTCCGCCGACCATCAGTCGGGCGGGAAGTTCAGCAGGTCGTCACGCCCCATGTCTTTGAGGACGATGCGATAGTTGGCGTAAAAAGGCTTGAGCATGGGAAGGAGCCGCATCGCCTTCGGGATCGGACCCTTGGCCTTGATCTGGCCACGGGTAATCGCCGACATCAGGTTCAGTTTCTGCATCCAGAACAGGTGGGCCGTGAAGGCCTCCATGTTCATGTCGATGATCGGCGTGAGATCGCAGGGCCCCTATGTACAGCTCGAGGGGGTCGCTCAGGAAGTCGATGGTAATCTCGGGCCTGGTGTTGCCCCACCGCTCGACGTCGTGATACTCGAAGCGAAGTATCAACTTCGATTTCTGCATCTTTTCTGCGAGTGTGGGATCAGAGAAAGTCAGGCCGACGACGTTCTTTGCGATGTCATACATCTGGTCTGGTGAGATTTCCGGGCGGTCCGCCTTGTTGTACTTGGTGGCCATCGCACCCCCTTTGAAAAGGTACCGACTCCGTCAGAGTTTCGCAGATTCTAGCACAATGTTCATCGTGGTTACCACTCTGACCCTTTCGTCAAAGGAATAAGGGAACTATGAACCATTTCCCTTCGGCGCCCCCCTTTTGGTTGGCCTGCTAGGTGCCGGTGGTGCCTATGAGTAACTATTAACTGACAGAATCGACGAACGGCCGGAGCAGATGGACTTCTTTTCGTGGTTCCGCAAGGGCAAAGCTGTGGACATCAGGGAGCTCAGGGGAGACACACCCCCCGAGCGGGAGAAGTACGCGCCGCCGCCCCCAGTGACCGGCGGGAAAGAGAAGAAGGGCGAAGACGACCAGGCTATAGAGAAGGAGCCGGTGCCCGAAGACCTGGAAGACGGCTCACCCGAGCCGTCCGACAAGGACGAAAGCGGCGGGGACTTCTTCGACCTCGAGCCGGGCCAGATGGGCCGCTGGAAGGCCATCGGGGTGAGGCTCCCGGACAGGGTCCACCTGGACTGGTGGCCGGTCCTCAAGGTCGCGGCCCTGGTCGTGGTGGTCGGCCTTCTAGTCACCGGGCTGGTGTTCCTGTTCCTCCCGTCCAGCTCGCTCACCCCGGATCTTCGTGGCAAACCCTTGTCGCAGGCCATGAACAAGGCCCGCTCGATGGGTTTCGTGCCGACGGTGACCCAGTGGCTCTACTCCGCCGGGCACAGCGACGGGATCGTCCTCGAGCAGCAGCCTCGCCCTGGTTCTCACATGAAGAAGGGGCAGGAGATGTCGCTGAAGGTCAGCAAAGGCCCGCGCGCCGACGAAGACCAGGGCCCGGCGCCGATACCGCCGGTGGCGTCCGGGACGAGCGCCCCGAGATCCTCCTCGCCTCTCGCCGGAAAGACGATCTGCCTCGACCCTGGCCACCAGGGCAAGGCGATGAGCCAGCCGGACGAGTGGCTCGATCCGGGCCTCACGGTACGCCAGCCGCAGGAGCCGCCCGCTCAAGGTAGCGCCACCGGAAACTACGAGCAGAGCGTCACCCTCGATATCGCCGGGAAGCTCAAGACCCTGCTCGAGAAGGACGGCGTCGCGGTCGTGATGACGCGTACGTCCGACAAGGTGGACATCCCGAACATCGACAGGGCCGAGATAGCGAACAACGCCAACGCGGAGCTGCTGGTGAGTATCCACCTCGGTAACATGCCGCTGGACCCCGGGCGCAACGGGTGCCAGATGCTCTATCCCGAGAAGAACAAGTGGACCTCCGGCACTTACGAGAAGAGCAAGACCGCCGCGCTGCTGATCCAGCCTGAGGTAGTAAAGACGACATCGCTGAACGACCTGGGGATCGGGACCTCGAGGATGCTGTCCATCTTCAACTGGTCGAAGGTCCCCGTCATTCAGGCGACCACGGGCTACATGACGAACGCGGACAACGACAGGAGCCTCGCGAACGAAGACTTCAGGTGGAAGGTGGCACAGGGGCTCCGCAACGGCATCCTCAAATACCTGAACAACCGCTAGAAAACGGACAGCGGGGGATTCACTTGGGCTTCGAGCCTTCCATAGAGAAAGCCATAGACGAACAGAAGAGGGCTATAAGGGGCCAGAACGCCATGTACATGTACATGTACGCGTCAATCTTCTTCCTGGTCCTGGTCTGCGTCGGCATGATGATCTACCTGCTTTTCACGGATCTCTGGCCGCTCGCCCTGCTGTTTCTTCTGCCGATCGCGATGGTCGCCGTCCCGTATGCCATCTTCTATCGGCGCTTCAGGAAACAGTTCGAATCGGTAACGAGGCGCGTAGAGCAGTACGACGAGGTGGCCTTCGACCGTTATCGCGAGGCCCTTGACGCGGTCTGTGTCGGCGCCGGGATCGACAGAGTGCCGCTTGCCGCCGTAGAAGTGGCGACGCCCAACGCCTTCCCGGTCATGCTGGAAGGCGCGCCAACCGTGGCGGTGACCGGCGAGCTCCTCGGCGTGGACCTGGACAGTGGCGAGATAGAGGCGATCATGGCCCACGAGGTGGCGCGTATTCTGTTCGATGACGTAGTATCGCCTTCGTTCTTCAACATCTTTCAGAGCACCATCGCCATCGGGAGCGCCGACCCCGGTTTCTGGCCCGCCGGCTATGCCACGCCACTTCTCGCCGACTCCCTCACAGCGAAGTTGACCGGCCGCCCCGGCAGCCTCAAGAGCGCGATCATCAAGCTCGCCGAGAGGATCGAGGAGGCCGGTCTTGCACCGGCGGAGGACCTCGTCCTGCCCAGGCGGCTCTTCATCTGGCCGCTCGGCTATTGGTTCGACTGGAAGCCCGGCTCCGTGGAAGACGTGAGCGATTTCAGTGCCGCACCGACCGCGGAGGAGGACAGGTCGCTCAAGCCGGCCCGGCAGGAGCACCGCTTCGCTGAAGAGACCTTCACATACCACGTCCCGAATATCATGGAATCGAGGATACAGAACCTGGAATTGATCGAGCGCGGCACATGGCACTCGTTCGGCGACTACGGGCAGAACTCCCGCATCTCGGTGAAGAAGAGCCGCCTGTCGCGGCTCCGCTCGCGCTGATCCGCCGCGTCCCATTGTCCGCCGGCGACGCAGGCTGACCCGATCGGGTGAGAAAGAGTCAGCCCTGGCCTGTGGTCGCCGACGTCTCGTGACTACATGCAGTGCAGGTATTCAGTCACCAGTTCGGCTATCTCTTTCTGCTTGCCGAAAAGGTCTTCACTCATCGTCGCGTCGTTGTACGCCCGCAGGATCTCGACGGTGCCGTCGATCAGTACCGGTGAGAACACGCCGTCTTTCTCGTAGATCAGGCGGTCCTTGAGCAAACGGTCCGCCGACTCGGAGCAGGAGGACGGGAGCTGCGGGAGCCGCTTCTGCAGGACCTCGTCGTCGAAGACGTTGGCGTCGACATACAGTTCCCGGGCGAAGCCAAGCGGGTCCGCCATGTCCTGGAGCCCGTGCCTCGCCGCCACCGCCAGCCCCGCCAGCAGCAGGTAGATGTTCGCCGACCCGTCAGGGGAGCGGAACTCGATGGTCTGGTTATCGCTGGCCTCCGGGCCCCCCTCCGGCTCCTGCGGGTTGGCGTCCTTGATCATGTCCTTGACGCCCAGCCAGCCGAGCGGGACCCTGACGAGGGCCGACCGGTTGCGATCTCCCCAGCAGACGTTGGTCGGGGCTTCCTGGTGAGGGACGAGCCGCAGGTAAGAGAGCGGTATCGTGTTACCGAAGGCAGTCAGCGAGCCTGCGAGCGCCAGGTCGCCGGCTATCGTCTTCCTGGCGATGTCGCTCAGCCTCTCGTTCTTGACCATCATGTTCCTGCCGTTCTTCACGAGCTTCGAGTGTATGTGAAGGCCGCTTCCGGCATGCCCGACGAGCACCTTCGGCGCGAAGCTGATCGGCACGTTGTACTTGAAGCCGATCATCCTCAGTATCCATTTGGCGATGACGATCTGGTCCGCGGCGTCCTCGAGCGGCACCGGCGTGAACTCTATCTCGTGCTGCTCCATCTCGGCGGTCTCGTTGATTATCGAACCGACCTCCGAGTGGCCGTACTTGATCACTCCGCCGGACTCCGCGATCTTCTCCATCGCCTCGTAACGCAGTGTCTCCCACTTTGAGAACGGCGACGATTCGTGGTACCCCTTCTGTGAAGTCAGTGGGTAGGAGTCCTGCTTCTCGCCGAACACGTAGTATTCCAGTTCGCCCATCGCATGCATGTTCATCCCGGTGGCCTTCCTGAGCGTCTCGTGCGACTTGCGCAGGACGTTCTCCGGGGCGCTCATGAGAGGTGTCCCGTCGCTGGCGTAATAGGAGCAGAGGATGTCCAGGGCCGGGATAGAGGAGAACGGGTTCGCGAAAGCCGTCTTGAAACGGGGGATGACGTACAGGTCGCTCGAGGCCGCATCGATATACGGGAAGAGGCAAGACCCGTCCACTCTCTCGCCGGCCGACAGCAGGCGGTCGAGCTGGGCTTTGCTGTTGATGACGAAATTCAGCTTCTTGAGACGGCCGTCACCTCCCACGTATCGGAAGTTGACGAGCTCTACCTGATTTCTTTCGATGTACTTGATTATGTCTCTCTTAGTGAACTCGTCAGGCGATTTATCGAGGAAACGTACAAGCTTGTTGGGGTTCAAATTAATAGATTCATCGCTCATAGCTTCCTCCCGGGGGATCACAGATTCCATACCGAATGCGTGTTCAACATTCTATCCTCGGGAATGTGACCGGTTCAAGGAAAATTTCCTGTAATCCCAAAGATATCCGTACCCGGTGGGTCGAAGGGGAGTCTGCTTGGTCAGTAAAGAAGCCAGCAGACTCGCGTCACGCGGCCGGCCGGCTTGCACACCTGAGGGACCGCAAATAGGATGTTGGAGGGTCTGGTTTACTGTCTGCTTAAAGGGGGCGCGATGGAATACCTGGACCACGAGTACCTCACACGACTGTTCGGCGACCTCATCGGGGAAGGGCAGACCGTCCTCGGCTTCGCCAGGGCATACGGGAAGGCTCCCCGGTCCCCCGCTGGATAAGCTGGTTGAAATGGGCCGGGAGAACTGGTCGGCCTCAACGGACGAAGCCGTCAGGCTCCGCTGGGAGCTCGCGAGACTGCTGCCGGAGATGATAGATACGGTCGACGCGCAAGGCGTCCGGTCCTGAAATCCGGAGGGGAATTCAGGGACGAGGTCGCGGGGCTCCGCGCCCACGCGATCGAGTAGACACACGGAGGTCACTTGACGTGAAGGAGATCCGGGGTAAAAAGGCACTGGTGACCGGCGCCGCCAGCGGCATCGGCAGGGCTATGGCTCTGCGCCTCGCCCGCGAAGGGGCGGAGCTCGCACTCGTAGATATAGATGCGGAGGGTCTTGACCGCACCGCGAGCGAGTTGCACACGTGTGGCGGAAACGCCATGCAGTACGTGATCGATCTCCAGGACCCTGCTCAGATCACTGAGCTCTACAGGCGCGTGACCGACGAGTTCGGTACTCCCGACATCCTGATGAACGCCGCCGGCATCGCGGTAGTCGGCCCCGCGGAGGCGTTTCCGATGGAAGTGTGGGAACAGGTCCTGGGATTGAACCTCCTCGCTTACGTGGGTGTCATCCACGAATTCCTGCCCGACATGGTGCGAAGAAGCAGCGGCCATATAGTAAACGTGGCATCGGCCGCGGGCCTTTTCGCGGTGCCTTTTCAGGCTCCCTACGTGACCTCCAAGTTCGGCGTCGTGGGGCTGTCCGAGGCATTGCGCTGGGAGCTGTTCCGCAACGGCATCGGCGTTACCGCCGTGTGCCCCGGGGCGATAGAGACTCCCATCATTGATAAAGCGCTTTGCATGGACTTCAACGAGGAAATGGTGAAAGGGGCGGGTCATACCCTCGCCGTCAGCGTGGACGGGCTCGCGGATGCCATCGTCCGGGGCATCAGGAAGAACAGCGCTGTTGTCATGTTTCCCTTCTACATCCGGCTCATCCACGGACTCAAGAAATTTTCTCCGAGACTGGCTGACATAGTCGGAAAAGTACTGGCTCGACTGTTCTGCATCCGAAACAGTTGATGTTGAACCCCCGAGGGGTCAGGTCCGAAATTTTGAATTTTGAGAAAAAGGGGCCAGGTCTTGCGTTGGCCTTCCACGGGCTTGACCGGACGACCGCTCAGTCGGGCGGGAACGCGAGCAGGTCGTCGTACCCCAACTCTTTGAGGGTCTCGCGGTAGTACGCGAAGCCAGGCTTGATGACGGGCAGAAGCTTCATCGCCACCCGGATAGAGCCGTCGACCTTGATCTGGCCGCGCGTGAGGGCCGTCATGAAGTTCAGCTTGCCCATCCAGTAGATGTGCCCGGTGGCGCGTGACTCGGTTATCTGCAGATCGGGCTTGAGATCCGACTCTTCCGTAGTGACCACGATCTCGTTGCCGGAGCAGTCGATGGTGAGGTTCACCAACACGTCTTTCCCCCAGAGCGCCTCATCGAAATACACGAAGCGGGCGACCACATTGGAATCGAGTAATCTCTTCTGTACGGCTGGATCCGAGAAGAGTTTCTCGCAGAAGGCCTTGCCGACGGCAGCATGCTCCTCGGGGCTCGTATCGGGCATGTCTTTGACGTTGATCTGTGCCACTCCCCACCTCCACCGGATCCTGATTGGGCTGTTTGAGTAGGTATTCTAACAGTAGAGAAAGCTTTTTCCGCAAGGAGGGGGGTGGTGGGCGTTAGGGGATTTGAACCCATGACCTCTGCCGTGTGAAGGCAGCGCTCTCCCACTGAGCTAAACGCCCGTATTTGAAAGGTATTTTAGCACAATCCTCAGCGGCTCACGCCGATGGAATCGTGCCCCGCCTGGTGGAAATTTGCAGGGGTGTTCCAGTACATCGAGCGCTCCGCGATGACCGGATTGTCGGAGGTCACCATCGTCGAAACGCTCCAGTTGTTCCAGACCACGTTTGAGACGTTGATGCTCGTCCTGGTGTCCGGTGGCAGCGAGACGGTGGGGCCGGAGACCGGCCCTGTCTCGGTCATGTAGGTCAGCTTCGCGGTCGCCGCGTTGTCGCCGGGGTTCATCAGCAGGACCCAGGTCTCGAAGTACGAGCCGTCGGCCACCTGGCCGGTGCATCCTTCGGCCAGGTACCAGGTCGTGGCAGGTTCCTCGACGCCGATCGAGTCGGTCGCCGCTTCCCTGAAGACTTTTGTCGTGGTGAAGTAGACAGCGCGCTCGGCGATGACCGGGTTGTCGGACGTCACCATGGTCGAGACGCTGAACTGCCCGGCGACGACGTCACCGACGTTGAAAGATTGCCTGCTGCCGGCGGGGATCGTCATGCCCTGGCCTTTCACCGCGCCGGTTGGCAGCATGTAGGTGAGGTTGACCTTGGCGGGGGCCGTTCCCGGGTTCTGGACGAGGACCCAGGTCTCGTAACCGCCGCGGTAGTCGGCCCCGGTGCACCCCTCAGCCAGGTACCAGGTGGGAGCGGGTCTGGTGACGCCGATCGAGTCGTGCGCCGCCTGTCTGAAAGCGCCGGCCATCGTCCAGTACATCGCGCGCTCCGCGATCACCGGCTGGCTCGACGTCACCTTGGTCGAGACGTCCCAGTTGTTCGGGACGACCTCGGCTACGTTGAAGCTCTTGCGCGAACGGGGCTGAAGCGTCGCGACCTGTCCGTCGACCGGGCCTTTCGGCGTCATGTAAGTCAGCGTCACCGAGGCCTGTTGATCTCCGGGGTTCTGGATCAGCACCCAGGTCTCGAACGAGCCCCTGTCCTCGACGCCCGTGCTACCTTCAGCCAGGTACCAGCTGGTCGCCGGCGCCGTGACGCCGATGGAGTCATGTGCCGCGACCTTCGGGATGCCGGGCTGGTTCCAGTACATCGAGCGCTCCACGATTATCGGCGCCGCGGAAGTGACGACGGTGGACACGCTCCAGTTTTGAGGGAGAGTGTCCGCGACGTTCACGGTCTGTCTGCTGTTTGGGGCCAGAGTGACGAGCGGGCCGGCCACCGCTCCGCCCTCGGTCATGAATGTGACCTGCGCGGAGACCGACTGCGCCGTCGGGTTCTGGATCAGGACCCACGTCTCGAAAGAGCCGCGCGCTTCCGAGCCGGTACTGCCCTCCGCGAGATACCACGTGGTCGACGGCGTGACACTGCCGGTAACGGTGAACTGGACCGGGTTGGAGGAGCCGAGCGGCGTAGTGACTACGACCTCTCCGGAAGTGACACCTGCCGGCACCCTCACCTTTATCTGGCTGTCGCTCCAGCTGCTGGCGGAGGCGGAAGCGATCGTGGCCCCGCAGAAAGATACGTGCGATCCGGTGCCGTCACCGAACTGCTGCCCGGTCAGCACCACACTGGTGCCGGCGGAGCCTGAGGTCGGGTTTATCCCCATGATCCAGGGGAGGCCTTCCAGCTTGAAGATGTTCCCGTCGGCCGCCCCGGCGTAGATGGTATTGCCGCTTTCGCCGGACGCGGTTATGCAGTTCAGGTCGGTTGTCGGTATGTCACCCGAGATGTCGCTCCAGGTCGTGCCCCCGTCGTAGCTGACGAACGCGCCATGGTCGGTCGCGAGGTACGCGTTGTACGGGGCCACCTTGCTCACCGCGATGTCGCGGACGCTCGTGCCCGAAGGAAGGCCGCTCGCCGACGCATACCAGCTCACGCCGCCGTTGTTCGAGCGATAGAGCGACGACGTCCCGGTCCCGTCCGTGCCGACCAGCAGCGGTCCGTGCCAGACGACTGAGAGCGATGTCACCCGCTCAGGCGCCGGCAGGCTGCCGCACGGCGTCCATGTCACCGCGCCACCGCTGCACTTGTACAGCTGGTTGGTCGAGACGCCTGCCTGGGACAGGTAGAAGACGCCGCTATGGACCGGGTCCACTGCCGCGCTCACCCATTCCGCGGCGGGGCCCGGTGTCGGTGCGAACACCGTCCCGGTGGCGTAGTAGGCGGACAGCGGAGTGCCGGCGGAGCCCGTGGCCGCGATGATCGCGGAGTCGGCCGCTATATCGTTGGTACGGGCTCCCACGCTCGCATAGGCCGCCCAGGTCGCGCCCCTGTCCTGGCTTCTCGAGATGTTGCCCGCGAGGTCAAGGGCGAAGATGTCCGGATTGATCGATGCTGATTCGACAAGGTGAAGAAGATCCGAGCCCGGGATCGGCCAGCCCTGCCATGCGGCTCCGCCGTTCTGGCTCGAGTAGATATTAGAGATGCCCTGAAATATCACCGAGACACAATCCGGGTAGCCCGAGGAAGCGACGATGTCGGCGGCCGGCTGGATGACGCCGGGCACGCTTACCGCCGTCCACCCCGCGTACCCGCCGGCGCCACTCGCGGCAGCTGGAACGAGCGCGGTGAATAGAGACACCGACAGGAGCACCGCCGACGGCAGTGCCAGGAGTTTCAGATGGTGACTATGTTTCATCGCCCTCGATGGTGGATGTTTTGCCGCTTACACCGGCCTCGCGCTGATAAGGTAGAACATCTCGCCTACAGGCTCAACACTCGTGACCTCGAAGCCGGCGGCCGCTATCAGCCCGGAGGCCTTCTCCTCGGAAAAACGGATGTTCTCGGGCGGGCCGACGTCCATCTGTTCTTTTCGCCAGTCGAAGTCCACCAGCTTCCCGCCTGGCTTGACGATGCGCCTGGCATTCTCGAGCACGGCGGCCGGGTCGCTGAAATCGTGGAGCGCCATGCCGAAGAAGACGATATCCGCGCATCCCTCGCACGGGACGTAACTCTCGGCCTCGCCGGCTGTCACACGTATGTTCGTCAGGCTCTCGCCCTCCGCCCTCGACTCGAGCTGAGCGATCGAGTCGGCGTCGATGTCGACCCCCATCACGCGGCCCTTGCGCCGGACTATCCGCGCGGCCGGCAGCGCGTAGAAACCTATGCCGCAACCGATGTCCGCGAAAGTCATGTAGCGGCGCAGCCCGATCGACTCCAGCAGCTCCTCGGGCATCTGGGTCTCCCTGCGGCTCTCCTCGTCCATCCACGGCTTCTTGTGAGCCATATCGCCTCCCACCCCTCTCATTCCTGCGCGCACTCGCCGGGCGTGACCTCACGCAGAGTGTTACGGTTTCTTTCGGGCAGCGTCTGGTAAAGCCTGGTCCCCGCCCACGTATACTCCAGCATCTTGTCGCTTACCTCCCGGGCTATCCTTCCGGGCACCCCGACCACCAGCGAGCGGGGTGGCACCTGCATGTTCGGGGCGAGCAGCGCTCCGGACGCGATGAGGGAGTCCTCGCCCACGACGACCCCGTCGTTGATGATGGCTCCCATGCCTACGAGCACGTGTTCCTTCAGCTCGCAGCCGTGCATGATGGCCCCGTGGCCGACATGTGAGTTGGCGGCCAGCCGGGTCACTTCGGCGGGCCTCGCGTGTATGACGACGTTCTCCTGGATGTTCGATCCCTCGCCGACCTCGATGCGGCCCCAGTCGCCGCGAAGGCAGGCGCCCGCCGCGATGAAACAACCTTCTCCTATGACCACGTCGCCGATCAGGACGGCGGTGTCGTGGACGAAGGCGGTCTTTGCGATGCTCGGCTTCTTGTCCTCGAACGAATACAAAGTCATCGGGCCTCCATCAGAGTGAGCCGTGGTAAGAGCAGTACACGGTAACGGTAGGCGGGTCGGTAAAGAGATCGGCCTGGTATGAATAGGTCCCTCCGGACGGGCATACCGGCAACGCCGCGAAGTAACCCACGCGGACCAGGTCGGCCATCTGGTTCGGGTAATTCCCGTAGACGGCGCTGTAAGTACCGAGCGCGCGAAGGATATTGGCCTGGTTCTCGCGGCAGACGGCCTCGGACTGCTGGCCGGCTTCCGCCTCCGCCTTGCGGGTGCCGGCCTCTGTGGCTATCCGGTCGGCGATGGCGCCCTGCGCGTCCGCCTGCTGCGCGGTCGTCGCTTCCTCCAGGTTTGCCTCGGCGTCGGCAAGTTCCGCGGCAAGGTCGTCGGACTGGAGCCCGAGAGAGTTCAGCTCGTCGATGGCCTTCTGCGCCGTCGCTATCTTCTTTGCCGCCGACTGCTTCGCATCCTCGAACTGCGCCTCCTTGCCCGTTCCCTTGACGGGGGTGAACGCGAGAGTGCCGGACGACGACGCGACCTTCTTGCCGTTGCTCTCGATCGAGAGGTCCGCCTTGCCATGCATCTGCCGGCCGGTCGACCGCGTCAGGTGGAAGGTCAGCTCCTTGACCTGGGTCCCGGAACCGGAACGAATGTCGCTCCAGCTGTTGGAGACCAGCTCGGTGCCGTCAGACGAGACCACGTAGAGCTTCAGGCGCGCGCGGCCGCTCTTGAACTTCGCCACGAATGAGGCCTGCAGCTTCAGGGTCTCGTCGAGCGGCACCTTCGAGAGGTCCGCCGCCTTCGGCTCGGCCTGCCTCTCGGTCGATATCACCAGGGTCACATTCTTGACGCTGGCTATCGTCCTGTTCGCCTCGATCAGGAGCCATGTCAGGATGCCGCCTCCCAGGAGGATGAGGGCGACCACGACGACGATCGTGATGACCATGAACTTTCGCGAGTGCTCCTCCTGGACCGGCGGCATGCCTGTCGCAACAAAAGGCAATGCCGTGGCCGTTCGCACGGGCGGAACGGGAGCAGCGGGAGCGGCCGGCACAACGGGGATAACCTCGGTGCCCGGCTTCTCCACCGGTTTCATGACTTCGGTCGGCTGCTCCGCCGGCGTGACGGGCTCAGTCGGCGCTCCGAGCTCCGTCCCGCAACTGGTACAGAACTTCTTTGAGTCCTCGTTTGAATGTCCGCATTTCGGGCACTTCACTCGTGACCACCTCCCCGGCAAACCTGCCGGAACGATGTTTTACACCGACGCCTACCGGGTCTTCTTCGCCCGCACAGTCGCGGCTTCCTGGGCTTCCCACTCGAGCGAGTCGTCGAGCGGCCTGAGCTCGATGTTGCCGCATCTCCTGGAGAGCGCCTTCTCTATCAGGAAGTCGGCGAGCACCGGGTTTTTGGGCAGCAGCGAGCCGTGGAGGTAAGAGCCCACGGCCCCGAGGTAGATGGCGCCCTCCGTCCGGTCTTCGCCGTTGTTCCCGTGGCCGACTCTCACCATACCGAGTGGCGTGACGCCGTCGCCGATGTAAGTTCGCCCGGAGTGGTTCTCGAAGCCCACCACGGTGCCGAACTTGCCTCCGAGCGCCGACTTCGCCACCACGTTGCCGATGAACCGCGTGTTCCCGGCGACCGTATGCGCGTCGAAAACGCCTATCCCTTGCAGCTCCTCGCCCTCGAAGGGCCTGTAGAAGTTGCCGAACAACTGGTAGCCTCCGCAGATGACCAGCGCTGCCGCGCCGGCCTCGATCTCTCTCTTGATGGACTCGCCTTTCACGTCGAGCAGGTCCCGGCACACCAGCTCCTGCTCGCGGTCCTGGCCCCCGCCCATGAAGAACAGGTCGTAACGGCCTTCCGGCACCTCCTCGCCGGGCCCGAGCCCGTCGACCTCGACGCCGATGCCGCGCCACACGCACCGCTCCACGAGCGAGATGACGTTGCCCCTGTCCCCGTATATGTTCATCAGCTCCGGGAAGAGCCAGGCTATCCTTATATACACCTCAGCCCTCCCAGTATTGTTTGACGAGGCCCCGCTTCGACATGATGGATCTCAGTTCGAGCATCGCGGTGTAGGTCGGGACCACGTAGAGGGTGCCCTCCCTCTCCACCGAGGAGAGCCCCATGTCCAGGGCGCGGCCGAGGTCCGGCTCGACCCGCCTGGTCTCCTCTCCGATCCCAGCGTACTTCACCCTGAGGGCCATGTCGTGAGCCCTGATGCCGGAGCAGACCACGTTCCGCAGCCTTCCGGCGAACATCTCGAAATCCACGTCCCATATCCATGAGACGTCGCGGCCGTCGGCGATGTTGTCGTTCAGCGCCAGGACGAGGTCGATCCGCCCGTGAAGCGAGCTGAGCGTTCTGATCACCTCGTTGAGGCCGGCCGGGTTCTTGGCGAGCACCATGAGCACTTCGCGCCCGGAGGCTTTTATCCGCTCGACTCGGCCGAACGCGGCGTCGAAGGACAGCACCGCGTCCTTGATCACCTCGATGTCCACGCCGAGCGAGAGGGCGGCGGCCGTGGCCGCCAGCATGTTATAGACGTTGTAGAGGCCGGGCAGCGGCATGAACATCTCGGTCGTCCCGCCGGGATACCTGACCTGGCAGCGGCTTCCCTTCATGCCCTCCGCCTTCACCGAGAGCGCCGCGACAGTGGGGACGGGCCGGCCAACTCCGCATGAGGGGCACTTGTATCCGCCGAGGTGGCCGAACAGGTGGAACTCGTAGGAGAGGGCGGCCCCACACGAGGGACAGTGCTTGCTGTCCGCCGCGTGCTGCATCACGCCGGTCGAGAGGCTGCGGTCCTCGACGCCGAAGAAGACGACCCGCGCCTCCAGGCCGTCCCCGATCGAGGCGACCAGCGGGTCGTCCGCGTTGAGCACGACAACGGAGTCGGAGTGCAGGCCGCGAAGGGCTCCTCCCATCTTCTTCGCCAGTGTGTCCAGCTCGCCGTACCGGTCCAGCTGGTCCCGGAACAGGTTGTTCACCATAACGAGCTTCGGGCGCGTTTGCTCGACGGCAGCGGGAAGCGCCGCCTCGTCCACCTCGAACAGCCCCAACCTGCCGCCGGTCTTCCCCGCGAGGCTGACCTCGCCCACCAGGGCGGAAGCCACGCCGGCCATCAGGTTCGCGCCGGTCCTGTTGTGTAATGGGGTCATCCCGGCCTGGTCCAGGGCCGACGCCAGCAGCGACGAGGTAGTGGTCTTGCCGTTCGTGCCGGTGATGAGCACGCAGCCCAGAGGGAGGTTCCGCACCATCTCGCTCACGAAGTCCGGGTCCAGCTTTCTCGCCAGCCGACCGGGCAGCGTGGTGCCGCCTCCGGCCCTGAAGAGATGTATTCCGAGGCCCGCGGCCTTGCCCGCCAGCAGCGCTGAAGTAGTCCTGAAACGCATATGGTGAGTCTATCAAATAGGGCGTTGAGCACGTTGTGCGACGCAATTGGAAAATAATCGGAAAAAGCCTTCAGACAGGCATTTGACAGCGGCCATCGCGTGATATGATGGCTCCCGCGGAAAACACGGATTGAGGTGCCTGATCGATGGCGAACAGCATGCGGGACGGCCTCCCCGAGTGTCATGCGGGGGAGTGCCTTCCGAGCGTTGATGAGATAAGGCGGAGGTTCGAGTACGTCAAGGGTATCTCGAGCCGTACCGGCGGAAAGACCTTTCACGTCGTAGAGGCCAAGGACGGCTACTACGCATTCGTGGAGGTGAACGGGCGCTTCTACTCGACCGCGAGCTACCCGACAGTCGAGGAGCTCGAGGACTACATCTACTGAGCCGTTCCGGCGGCGGCCTCCCAAATGGAACAGACACCTGAGAAGAAATGTCCCCCGTGCGGAGCGTTCATCGAGGGCGCCGCGCCGGACGCGAGCGGCGACTTCCGGTGTCCGAGGTGTGGGTCGACCGGCCGCTACGAGGGCGAGAGCCTGGTCGCTTTGCTGATACCGGGGTACTTAGCCAGGATGGAGGAGCTGGAGAGGCGCAACCGGGAGGTCCTGGCCGAGATCGACTTCGAGTCGCTCAAGGGCGAGGGCCGCGATATGCAGTACCTTCAGAGCAAGCACCTGGAGCGCCAGGGCGTCCTCGCCGAGGTGTCGTTCCTCTCTTACTTCAGGGCGTTCGTCGACCGCTGGTGACACCTTTCGGAGGTTGTCGCGCCGACTCCAGGTCAATGCTTCCGCGTTTTTATTTGACTCCCTCGTCGCGGATACTTTATATTTCGTGCTTGGTGGTCAATCCATTGAGCAACGGGAGTTTCGAATGAAGAACTTCTACATGTTGGATGCCGAGGACCAGCGCCAGGCCTCCTTCAAACGACTCGCCTCCTACATCCGCGACGTCATCTACCCGTACCACCCGTTTTACAGAAAACTGATGAAGGAAAACGGTATCACGCCGGACCAGATCCAGCGGCCCGAGGACCTGCTCAGGATACCGGTGACCTCGAAGGACGATTACCGGCCCGACCCGATCTCCTTCATCGTCCAGCCGACTTTCCCGGGCCGGGAGGCACTATACGACACCGCCAACCTGGCCCCGAAGTTCTACGGCAAGTACATCCTGCAGTCGATCTTCAACTACCCGCAGGACTTCGCCCGGCCCTACAGGGTGAACTACAAGGACGAGTCGTTCATCAAGTACAAGATGATCGGGCGCAGGGTGGCATTGGAGTGGCTGCCCGTGCATTTCCACGCGTCGGCCGGCTCGACCGGCGACCCCACGCCGGCCGTCTACACGTACCGGGACCTACACGTTCCTGTGCCCGAGACGGCCGCCGCCTTCTGGGCAGGTCACGATGTCAACTGGGACCTCCGCGCGCTGAACATCTTTCCCGGCGCCCCCCACCTGGCATTCTTCCAGGTGCTGATGGGCAAGTGGCTGACCGGCGCCAGCGGGTTCGACACGTTCGGCGGCTCTGTGATCCCGACCGACAGGCAGATCGCGCTCTTCGGAGAGGGCGGCTTCGAGGCGCTCATCGCGATCCCGTCTTACCTGGTCTACTGGCTCCGCAAAGCGGTCGACATGGTAGAGAGAGGCGAGGTCCAGCCGCTCACCAAGCTGCGAATGGCGATGGCGGCGGCCGAGCCGCTCACGGACCCACTTCGCGCCTATATAAAGGACCTGGTCCTCAGAGCCGGCGGGCCGAAGGAATTCAAGCTCGTGCAGGGCTACGGTATGACAGAGATGAGGATAGCGTTCTACGAGTGCACGGAGCAGAGCCAGATCCACCTGAACCCCAAGTTCTTCTACTGGGAGGTGCTCGACCCGGACACCGGGAAGCAGGCGCCCGAAGGAGAGCCCGGCGTGCTGACCTTTAGCCACATCGACTGGCGCGGCACATGCTTCCTACGCTACTCGACGGGCGACCTCATCACCGGCGGAGTGAAGTGGGAGCGCTGCCCGCATTGCGGCCTGACCTATCCGATAATGTACCCGCCCATCATGAGGGCGAAGAAAGACTTCACCAAGCTCAAGGGGACCAGGGTGTCCCTGTTCGAGCTCATCTCCTCGATAAGGGATACGAAGGGTGTCTACCAGTTCCAGGCCATCCTGGACAAAGAGGTCCCGGGCGACGAGTTCTCCCGCGACGTGCTCGTGATAAAGATCGCTGTCGAGGACGGATTCAATCCGGACGCAGTCTCAGCTGAGATAGAGAAGAACGTAAAGGGGACCACCGAGGTACACCCGGACAGGGTCGAGGTCGTTGTGGACAAGGATGCACTCGAGGCCGAGCTCTTCTCGCGCACCGGCATCAAGGCGGACTATGTGGTGGAGAACAGGCCGGTCCATCTCTAGGGCGGGCGGCACGACGGGAGGGTGGTCAGAATGAACAGGGTCGCAGTGGTAGGGGTAGGAAACACCGCCTTCGCCGCGCGCCATGCCGACAAGACCTTCCCACGCCTCGCGTACGAGTCGGTCAAGGCCGCGCTCGAGGACGCCGGCGCCCAGAAGGAAGAGGTCGAGAGCGTCGTCTACGCGATCTACAACGACTTCTTCGAGCACTGCGCGATGCCGGAACTGCACATCCACTACCTGCTGGGCATCGCCCGCAAGCCTTCGGTCAGGATCACCTGCGGCGGCGCGACCGGCGGGTACGCGATGCGGGCGGCTTTCGCGGAGGTCGCCGCGGGCATGCACGACGTGGTGATGGTCGTGGGCGTGGAGAAGGTGGGCGACATGAACACCTTCGACATGATCAAGAGCATCACTTACGCCGGCGACCCGTTCTTCGAGTCGCAGCTCGGCGGGTCCGCGGCGGGGTCTTACAGCGCCCCGATACGGTTCCACATGGAGCGGTACGGCACCACAGAGGAAGATATCGCGAAAGTCGTCGTGAAGAACAAGGGCAACGCCCGCAACAACCCCGACGCCCAGTCCCCGATGGAGATCACTGTCGAGGACGTGATGAAGAGCCCGATGATCATCTACCCGTTGAAGATCCTCGACCACTGTCTCTCCAGCGAAGGCGCGTCGACCGTGATACTGGCTTCCGAGGGGGCGGCGAAGCGGTTCAAGAAGCCGGTGTGGATCACCGGCGTCGGAGCCAGCACCGAGTCGGGGAGGCAGGCCGAGCGCGACGACGTGGGAGACTCGCTCTTCCCCGCGGTCAAAGCTGCCGCCGACACGGCGTACGCGATGGCGGGTATAAAGGACCCGCTCGAAGCGCTCCAGGTGGCCGAGGTGTACGACTCGTTCAGCGGGGTCGAGATCTGCCTGTACGAGGAGTTCGGCTTCTGCCCGAGAGGCGAGGGGCTTCGCTTCCTGACCGACGGCGGAGCGGCCATGGGCGGCTCGCTGCCCGTCAACCCGTCCGGCGGACTGATCGGCGGGGAGCACGCGATAGGCGCCACCGGGGTTTACCAGGTGGCCGAGGTGGTAAGGCAGATCCGCGGAGAGGCGGGGGCCAGGCAGGTCCCGGACGTGAAGCGCGGTCTCACCCAGAGCATGGGCGGCGCCCGCGGGGCCTACTCCGTGAGTTTCGTCCTGGAGGGATGATGGCGGACCCGAGGTTCGAGCCGGGATTCGAGAAGGACGGGGTCTTCATATTGCCCGACCGCTGGAAGATCGATTACCTGGTCGCGGCGGGAGAGCTCTCGAGGTTCTACTCGGAGCTCAAGGAGAACGCGAGGCTGATGGGGACAAGGTGCCCCTCGTGCGGCATCACTTACTTCTGGCCCCGCTCCTGGTGTCACCGCTGCTACGAGGACTGCGAATGGGTGGAGATGAGCGGTAAGGGAGCGGTGCCGATGTTCACCAAGGTGGACATCTCCCTGAACGACCTCCAGACGGACGTCCCGTACATCCAGGGAGGGGTCCTCCTGGACGGGGCCGCCTATCCGGCCATCTCGTTCATCAGGGGCGATCTCTCCGAACTCGAGAACGGGATGCGGGTGAGGGCCGAGTTCCTGCCGGCGGAGGAGCGGACAGGCAGGATACGTGATTTCTTCTTCGTGCCTGATAAGTGATATAAATGTAACGTTTTTGACAGGGAAGCAAAGGGAGGTTGGGATGGATTTCACTTTCACCGAAGAGCAGTTGCTCTTTAAGCAGAGCGTGATCGAGTTCGCCCAGAAGGAGATCATGCCTGGTGCAGCGGAGCGCGACGAGGAGGCCAGGTTCGACCGGGACGTGTGGGACAAGGCCGCCGAGTTCGGCCTGATGGGCCTTCCGTTCCCCGAGGAGTACGGCGGAAGCGGCGCGAGCGTCATCGACACCACACTGGCTGGCGAGGCTATCGGGTACGGCGGCCTCGACGCGGGGTTCTGCCTGTCCTGGGGCGCCCACGTCGTCATCGGCGGCGTGCCGATATGGCAGCTCGGAACCGAAGAGCAGAAGAAGAAGTACCTTCCGAAGATCGCGAGCGGCGAGTGGATATCGGGCCTCGGCCTGACCGAGCCGGAGGCCGGCAGCGACGCGGCGGGCATCCTCACCACAGCCGAGGACAAGGGCGGCTACTACTTATTGAACGGCACGAAGACTTTCATCACGAACGGCCCCACCGGCCAGGTCTTCGTCGTCCTCGCCAAGACCGACAAGGAGAAGGGCGCCGGCGGCATCACCGGCTTCATAGTCGAGAAAGACTTCCCCGGCTTCTCGGTCGGCAAAGAGATCCACAAGACGGGCAACCGCTCGTCACCGACCTCCGAGCTCGTGTTCGACAACTGCGAGGTCCCGGAGGAGAACGTGCTGGGCGGCGTGAACCAGGGCTTCATGGGCGTAGCGCTGGCGACACTCGAGTGGGAGCGCTCGGTCATGCTGGCCGCGTCGATAGGCGGGCAGGAGGTCCAGCTCGAGCAGTGCGTCAAGTATGCGAAGGAGCGCAAGCAGTTCGGGCGCCCGATCGCGAGCTTCCAGGCGGTTCAGTTCATGCTGGCCGACATGAAGATGTGGTTGGAGACGTGCCGCTGGATCCTCTACAAGACCGCGTGGAACAAGGACCAGGGGATCATGGACCCGCTCCAGGCTTCGGTCTCGAAGCTCTACATCACCGAGTGTATGCTGAAGGCCGCGCACAACGCGATACAGATACACGGCGGCTACGGCTACACCAAGGAGTATGCTGTGGAGCGCGCGTACCGCGACGCTCAGCTCGGCGTGCTCGGCGGCGGTACCTCCGAGATACAGCGCTGGATCATCGGAAGGCTGCTGGTCGGCAAGTAGATCTCCGGCGCGACAGGGAACGAAATAATACGGGGGGTGGACTGTACTGTCCGCCCCCCGTTATTATCTTGTATGCCTCTCACCGATTGTTTACCTCAACCTGGCGGCCGGGGAGGCAAAAGGACACGGTAGATGGACAAAATCGAGAGGCTCATCAACCTGACGGCGGTGCTCCTGGACAAGCGGAGCCCGCTTACCTTCGACGACCTCAAATCCACGGTCTACCGCGACGAGACCGGCGGGGCGGTGGCGCTCAAGAAGATGTTCGAGCGCGACAAGGAGGAGCTCCGCGACATGGGCATAGAGGTCAGGACCGTGTCCCTCGACAGCGACCGGACAGGCTACACGATAGAGGGCGACGAATACTACCTGCCCCACCTCGAGCTGGAACCATCCGAGAAGCTGGCGCTCGCCATGGTGTCGCGCCTGTTCCTCGGTTCGGGGACTCCTTTCGCCGGGCCGGCGCAGGCCGCGCTCTGCAAGATCGCCTTCGACGAAGGAGACCAGGGGGACGGGCTGGCGGAGATACACTGGGTCAGCCCTCCGCGCGAGAGGGAGGCGCTCGCCGCGATCATGGAAGGGCTGGCGAAGCGCAAGTTCGTCACTTTCTCTTACAGGGCCCTCGACCAGAGCGAGCCGTCCGAGCGCGAGGTCGAGCCTTACGGGCTCTTCAGCAAGAACGGCTACTGGTACCTGGTTGGCCAGTGCCACCTGCGCGGGGAGCTCCGCTGCTTCAAGCTGGACCGAATCGCCTCCGACGTGAAGGTGGCGCGGACGTCACCGCGCACGCCGGACTTCGAGGTCCCGGCAGATTTCGACATCGAGTCTGCTGCGAGCTGGGAGTGGCCGCCGCCGGCAGACCTGGAAGACGTAGAGGCGAAGGTCGTCTTCACGCCGCGGCTGGCTTTCGCGTTCTCGAGCGGGCGCTCGAAGGTCGTCGACAGCAAGAGGCACAAGGACGGGAGCCTGGAGGCCACGTACGAGGTCGCCGACCCGGAGCAGTTCGTCGACTGGGTGCTCGAGTTCGGGCCGGACGCCATGGTGGTCTCGCCGCCGGAGCTCGCCGGTATGGTCGCAGAGCGCCTGCGGGGTGCGATGGCCAGGGCGGAGGCGGCCAAGTGACCACACAGACAAGACGGCTTCAGCGGATGCTCCTGATGGTCCCGTTTATGACCGGCGACGAAGGCGCTTCGATACCGGAGCTGTGCCGGCGGTTCGGCGTCAGCAAGGACGAGCTGATGGCGGACCTGAACGTCCTGTGGATGTGCGGGCTGCCGGACTACACCCCCGGGCGCCTTATCGATTTCCGAGTCGAGGGTGACCGCGTCTTCGTGAGTATGGCCGACTACTTCGCGCGTCCGTTAAGGCTTACTCGCGAGGAAGCGCTGACCATATTCGTGGCCGGCAGGGCGCTCATCACGGCGGGCGCGTTCCCGCGAAAAGGTCCCCTTTCTATGGCGCTCGAGAAGGTCGCCGGGGCGTTGTCGGAGGGAGAGGTCGACAGCGCGTCCGCCATCGCTTCGCGCATAGACGTGGAGATGGAGTCGTACTCGAGCAAGTGGCGGACGATCATCGAGAAGGGCCTTAAAGAGAAGCGGGCACTCGTCATCGAGTATTACAGCTATTCGCGCGACGAGGTGAAGGAGCGCGAGGTCGACCCTTATACGCTTCTCTGGTCGCACGGACACTGGTACCTGCTCGCGTACTGCCACCTGGCCGAGGACGACCGTCTGTTCAGGCTGGACCGTATCAAGAGCGTCGAGCTCGGCGCGGCGCGCGTCGAGGGCGACAGGGACGGCTTCATGGTCCCCGCGCTGGTCGGGGAGTACCGGCCCGGACGGAAGGCCCACCAGGTGAAACTCCGCTTCGCGGGCGCCGAGGGCCGAAGGCTCGTCGAGGAGTGGCCGGCCGCGAAGGTGACGGAGCACGACGACGGCTCGATAACCGTGGAATTGCGGACGAGAAACCTCTCCTGGCTCTCGAACTACCTGCTCCGCTTTGGCGACCGCGTGAAGATCGAGTCGCCGAAGGAGCTCAGGCGGCTGGTCTCAGGCAAGGCCTCCGAGATGCTCGCGATGTACAGCTGACGGAAAACGGCGCGGTGTGATTTGGCGATAAAGATAATCTCAGACGTCCACGGCGAGTACGCGGCGCTCGGCGAAGTGCTCGACAAAGACGATACGGCGTTCCTGCTCGGCGACTACCTGAACCTCATCGACTTCAGGACGCTCGAGGGCATACTCTCCGAGGTCTACACGCGCGAGGAGATCGTCGCGGCGCTCGCGATTCTGAAGAAAGGCCCGAGGAACCGCGCCGGCCCGCGGACCGTCCAGGCGCTGTCCGGCGGGGAAGACGAGAGGCGGGCGCGCGTCGGGGAGCTGGTACGGGAAGGTTACAAGGACTTCTTCAAGAGTATCCCCTGCCGCTGCTACATGATCTACGGGAACACCGACAACCCCTGGCTGATGAAGGAATACTGCAACGGCGCCTCGGAGATAGTTGAATCGGGAATCGTCGAGGTCGATGGAACGAGGTTCGGCCTCGTATCAGGAACGCCCCACACGCCATGGACGATCGGGCTTCCCGGCGAGCTCGAGGACGAGGAGTACAGGAGAAGGCTGAAGTCACTCGGCCCGGTCGATGTGCTGTGCACGCATTACCCGCCGGCCGTGCCGGACCTCACCTGGGACCTGCAGGCCGACAGGGACGAAGAGGGGAGCCAGGACATAAACGCCTACATCGAGCGCAACCGGCCCGGTTTTCATTACTTCGGGCACGTCCATCACCCGCGCTCGACGTCCGGCACGCTCGGCGAGACCGTCCTCATCAACGCCGGCTTCTTCCGCGAACACCACGAGGCCCTGACATTCCGCCCGTAAGAACTGACCGAAACCACCTCACGAGATTTGAGGCACGGCATCAGCCGTGCCTCAAAACGAGTCCCAGCCTAAACAACCCTGGCGAGCGCGTAGCGAGCCGGCCGCGACCTGGCTCAACGTCTATTAAAACTCTGGGTGAGGGGGATCTAAGACCCAAGCAGGTTATGGCGGCCGCGGTCATCTCCGTCGAAGTTGAGGTTTGTTCAGGACCGGTAAACCTTCGAACTAAGAAACCCTAAAGGGGGTCTGACCCCGTTTCCGCTGGGCGAACAACGGGCTCGATGTACCCATCGAGCCCTGGCGAGCGCGTAGTGAGCCGGCCGCGACCGTGCTTAACGTCTGGCAAGTCTCAGGGTGAGGGGGATCTGAGACTCAAGCAGGCGGAGGCGGCCGCGGCCATCTACGTTGAAGTCAGCGAGAGCCAGGACCGGTAAACCTTCGAACTCAGGGTGTCACTGTGAGCAATGTGAAGTTTGAGCCTTAAAACCCTGATTTACGATGTGCTCAAACCTTGGACCACATTCTGGCCCATTCAGCTTCTGTCAGTCACCTTCGCCCATGCCAGAGCGTAGCCACAATGGCCTATAAAGGCTAGCCCGAGCAGGGTCGAATCAGCAAGTAAGAGAGAAGATCAAGGATGCCATCATGCACATGTCCGATCATCTTCGCGTGAATAAGCAATGCAAGATGTTCATAGCTGTCATCACATTTGCCGTTCTCCTCGCACTCCTCATCCCGCTCGTCCCTCGCGTCTCCGCCGGCGACATGAACATCTGGGTCGCGCCGGACATCTTTAAGGTGAAGTGCGACACGCCGAACGGCGGCGCCTCTTACGTCTGGTCGCCGGGCGAGAACAAGGTGACGCTCAAGGGAGCGCGTAACGAGTACGTGGCCTGCCAGCTGATCGTGAACTCGGGCCGGGACCTTTCCGGCGTCACTGCGTCGGTGACCGACCTCGGCGGTCCTTCCGCGACCCTCACTGCGGACAACGTCCGGTTCTTCAGGGAGTGGTACCTGAACGTTACCGAGACCTCGACGTCGATGTACGGCGACCCGTCGAGCGACGGAACCGGGTGGTACCCTGACCCGCTGATCCCGTTCGATGCCCCGATCGACGGCGCACCGTTCGATGTCCCGGCCGGCCAGAACGCGGGGATATGGGTAGACCTCTACATACCGACCGGGATGCCGGCTGGTGACTACACGGGTTCGCTAACAGTAACCGGCGGCGGCGAGACGCAGGTCCTCAACCTCGACGTCCAGGCCTACGACTTCGCGCTGCCGGACAAGCCCAGCTTCAAGACCTGGTTCTATTACGGGCAGGACGAACTGGCCAACGGCCACCACGTCGCAAAGTACGATGACCACTACATCGCACTGCAAGAGAAGTATATGAAGATGGCGCGGCAGCACAGGTTCAACATCGACGCGCCCGTCTACTTCGACTACTCCGGCACCGGCACCGGTGTGCGCATCGACTGGGCCTCCTACCACGACGAGCTGGCGTCGCCGTTATATGACGGAGGAGTCTACGGAAAAGGCGGCGGGATGGACCCGATCTGCCTCCCGATCAACTCCGGGTTCCCCTACCCGGACGACCACGGCGGCCTCTACAGCCAGGAGTTCGCGGACACGTTCATCACGATGTTAAGGCTGGTCAAGCAGCATTTCGACGAGCACGGCTGGTCTTCCCGCACTTTCCTGTGGGTCCTCGACGAGCCGAACGACGCCGAGGCCTACGACGAGGTGAGGCGCTACGGACAGCTCGTCAGGGACTCGGGGACGGGCTTTCGGCTGATGGAGACGGAGCAGCCCGAGCCGCAGGACCCATCCTGGGGTTCGCTGGTCGGCTACGTGAACATCTGGTGCGCCGGTACGGGCGCTTACAACCCCGCGACCATGAACGAGCGACGCGCCGCGGGCGACGGCACGTGGGCCTACAACGGCGGCCGCCCGTACGCCGGCAGCCAGCTCATCGACAGCGGCGGGGACGGCATGATGACGTGGCCCTGGCTCTCATATAAATATGGCGTCCAGTGCTGGCTCTACTGGCACTGCATGTACTGGAAGGACATCTATAACGCCGGCGGCTCCGCCAGCAACGACGTCTGGACCAACCCGCTCTCCTTCGACCAGCGGCGCGGAGGCATACACTGGGCGGACTGGGGAAACGGCGACGGCACGCTCTTCTATCCCGGCTACGACAAGGGCATCGACGGCCCGATCTCCTCGGTCAGGATGAAGTCGCTCAGGCGGGGCATGCAGGACTACGAGTACATGACGCTCCTGGATGGCGAGGGTCAGGGTGCGGTGGCCCGCGCCGCGGTGGACTCGGTCGTGGATTACGGTTTCGCCGACGCCGAAGGCCGGCCGCAGGGATGGACCGTCGACGCAAACGCGTGGGAGACGGCGCGCGAGTCCATGGCGTCGCAGATAAAGCGCAACGATTTCGAGGTGAAGTCGAGCTCGTACCTGGCGGAAGGGACGACGCGGCCGGGCTTCGAGGAGTGGATCACCATCCAGAACCCCGAGGACGCACCGGCGAACGTCGCTGTCCGTTACATGATGTCCGACGGGCAGAACAGGGTCCAGAACCTGCAGATGCCCCCAACGAGCCGCACCACTGTCGATGTCAACTCGTTCCTGGGGGCGGGCAAGGACGTGAGCGCGCTCGTCACCTCCGACCGGGATGTGGTCGTCGAAAGACCGATGTACTTCAACTACCACGGCGCCTGGACGGGCGGCCACGATGTGATGGCCACCAGGTCTCCGGGAAAGACATGGTACCTGTCGGAAGGGACTACGCGGGCCGGCTTCGAGGAATGGATAACTGTCCAGAACCCGAACGACAGTCCTGCGAACGTGATGGTCCGGTACATGCTGGCGACCGGCGAGAACAGGGAGCAGGGCATGACGCTCCAGCCACTCAGCAGGAAGACGATCGATGTCAACGCGTTCCTCGGGCCGGGCCGGGACTGCAGCGCCCTGGTCACCTCGGACAGCGACATCGTCGTCGAGCGGCCCGTCTACTTCAACTATCACGGAGCGTGGACGGGCGGCCACGACGTGATGGGGGCAACCGCTCCCGCTCTCAACTGGTACCTCGCGGAGGGGACCACGAGGCAAGGGTTCGAAGAGTGGATAACTCTGCAGAACCCGGGCAAGGACGCCGCGCACGTCAGCCTGCGCTACATGCTTTCGAGCGGTGAGAACAGGACGCAGGACATATCCGTTCCGCCGGAGAGCCGGAAGACGGTTGACGTCAACGCGTTCCTCGGGAGCGGCGTGGACTCGAGCGTGATGGTCACGTCAGACGTCGGCATAATCGCCGAGCGCCCGATGTACTTCAACTATCACGGGTCATGGACAGGCGGGCACGACGTGATGGGGGCGACGGCGCCGGGAAGGGAGTGGTACCTGGCCGAGGGCACCACGAGGGGAGGCTTCGAGGAGTGGCTGACGATCGAGAACCCGAACGGCGAGCCGGCGGCCGCGACCATCCGTTACATGCTGTCGAGCGGGGAGAACAGGACCCAGCAGGTCACGCTTCTACCGAACAGCAGGGCGACCATAGACGTGAACTCTTTCCTGGGCCCTGAGAAAGACACGAGCGTCAAAGTCACTTCGGACCGCGACATAATCGTGGAACGACCGATGTACTTCAACTACCACGGCGCCTGGACAGGCGGCCACAACGTGATGGGACTCAATCCCACGTCTCTTTGACAGGGCTGACTAGGTGACTTTGAAGACCTTGTCGTGGACGTGGGCGTGCCCGTCGACCTTGATCCCGATGCTGTCCCCGACCTTGCCGGCCTCCAGCGACTCGTGCTCCACCTGTATCGAGCCTACCTCCTGGGTCCAGTCCGAGGTGTGGCCCTTGATGTGGATGGTGTCTCCGACCGACAGGACCCCGGTGAGCTCGATGGCGGCCACGCCGATCTTGTTGAAGTAGTGGGTGATGGTGCCGATCTCTTCTTCAGCCATTTCATCCCCTCCCTTGTTGCGCGCTCTCGTAATAATCTACCATGACTCCGACGCGTTGTAAGCCGACGCGCCCGCAGGATTGAGACGGCACCGGACGAAGCAGTCGTTGTTCCGTTCGAAAGGAAGGTCCGGCAATGGGGTTGATCGCCTGGATAGTGCTCGGGGCAGCGACCGGCTGGCTTGCCGGCCTGATGATGGGCGACCGGCTGGATATGACGTGGAGCATCACGCTCGGCGTCGTCGGCGGGCTCTTCGGGGGCCTTGTATTGAACCTTGCTCTCTCCAAGGGAGTGTCACTGGCCCTCTGGGGCGTCTTCGCCTCGTTCATCGGCGCCGCCGTGACGCTCCTCATCGCTCACCTGATACTCGCGTGGAACCGGAGGATGGTAGAGCCCCACGTATAGCCGGTCCACCTTGGTATCAGGTCTTGAATCTTGAACCAGAGAAAGGCATTCCATCTTATTTAGGTCTGCAAGTACAGATTCAAGATTCAAGACCTGACACCATATTCGGACTTTCGTCATTCCGGCTGTCGCACCCCTGGCCCATAATCGTCTTGAGGATAACAAAAGGAGACGACCTGGCTTCCAGGACCGGAACTGCAGATCTTCCGCTGCATTACGGGAACGCGCCCGCGTGGCTGTTCTCGCGTATGCGCCTGCTCGCGCGCGAGGTGATGTTGTTCATCTCGAGCGAGAAGGGCCCTGACGAGCTGCTGGAGCGGCTCTGCGACCCGTTCTGGTTCCAGGCTTTCGGGTGCGCGCTCGGGTTCGACTGGCACTCGAGCGGCCTGACCACCACCGTATGCGGCGCCATGAAAGAGGCATCACGCGGCATCGAGAAAGACCTGGGCCTCTACGTCGCCGGAGGCAAGGGGGCCGTGTCGCGCAAGACCCCGTCGGAGATCGAGACGCACTCCGAGGAGGTGGGCTTCGACCCCGGTCCGCTGGTGTACGCCAGCCGGATGTCCGCGAAGGTCGACAGCGGAGCGGTGCAGGACGACTACCGCATCTACCACCACACTTTTCTGTTCACCCCGGACGGCAAGTGGGCCGTGGTCCAGCAAGGCATGCACCCCGACAACGGGATGGCCCGCCGGTACCACTGGCTGGGCAGCGCGGTCGAAGATTTCGTGTGCGAGCCGCACGCCGCCGTGTGCTGCGACGGCAGGGGAGAGACCCTCAACATGGTCGCCGGCGAGTCGGCGGGCGCGAGGGACGTCACGGCCGGGCTGTCGCGCGAGAGGCCGGAGCTCATCGTGGCGGACATCGAGAAGATGCAAACGCTCGAGTTGCCGCGCCGTCACGAGATGCTGGTGGGCGACATCAACCCGGAGCGCCTTAAGGGCATCCTGCTATCGACTTACGAGAACCAGCCGGAGGGTTTCGAGCAGCTGCTTGCCATGAAAGGGGTAGGGCCGAAGACGATCCGCTCGCTGGCGCTGATATCCGAGCTGGTCTACGGCACGCCGGCCAGCACGCGCGATCCGGCGAGGTTCAGCTTCGCGCACGGCGGGAAAGACGGGATCCCTTACCCGGTCGACAGGAAGACATACGACGAGAGCATAGAGTTCTTAGGCAAGGCACTTTCTGCGGCGAAGGTCGGACGCAATGAGAAGGTCGAGGCGTTCAGGAGATTGAACGGGATCGTCTCTCAGCCGCCCGGCTCGTAGTGGTACTTGGTCTTTATGCCCGGCGTCATCACAGTGGAGCCGTCCTGAAGGACGAATATCGCGTCGAAGCCTGACTGGGTCTCGATGAACGGCATCCCTTTCTCCGGTCCCACCACTAACAGCGGGGTGTCGACGACGTCCTCGAGGAACGGGTCCGGCCCGGCGACAGTGACGCCGGTCACGCCGCGCGGCTGCCTTCCTGTCTTCGGGTCGAGTATGTGGCAGTAGCGGATGTTGTCCTTGACGAAGAACCGCTCGTAGTCGCCCGAGGTCGAGACGAAGCCGTCGGTGATCAGCAGCGAGCCCTTGAGCCCCCCTGCATCGCCCCTGGGGTCTTTCACTCCCACGACCCAGCCGTTGCCCTTCCTGCCTTTTCCGATCGCCGCCACCGAGCCGCCGAAATTGATGACCGCGTTCTTCACACCGCGCTCCCTCAGCTTCGCGGCCATAGCGCCCAGGGCGTATCCCTTCGCCTCTCCGCCGAGGTCCATCATCATGCCTTCTCTCTTGAGCATGATGGTGCCCGCGGCCGGGTCCATCACGATGTCCTTGTAGTTGACCAGGGGCAGCACAACCGAGAGCTCCTGGTCGGTGGGGACATGGTACTTCTGGTTGTAGAAGCCCCAGAGCTGCTCGACGGGCGCGATCGTTATGTCCAGCGCGCCGCCCATCTTCTCGCTGTATTCGACCGACTTGCTCGTGATGGCCATCGTGTCAGGGTGGACCTTGACCGGCGCCTTCCCGGCCATTCTATTGATCTGCGACACGTCGCTTCCCGCCTTGAACAGGCTTGTGTCGGCCTCGATCTCCTTCGCGATGGCCAGCGCGGCGGTGACGTCCGCCTTCGCCTGTTCGTCGGTCCTTCCCAGGATGATGAAATCGAGCGTGGTGTCCATCGCGAAGAGAGTAGGCGGGGAGTAACCGGCCTGGCCCTCGCCGGACGAATTGCGGCCGGAGAGCCACACCAGGAGTATTATGCTTCCCGTCGCCAGCAGTGCGATGAGCAGTGCCGAGACGATCCCTTTCGCGTATCGCATGCGAGTAATTATAGCTATGGGCCGAAGCCCGCGCACTGACCGGCTGCAAGGGGTGGGCTCGAGTGTGCGAGAAGAATAAGGCGTGAAAGCACCTGATCGTTTCAAACAGACCCGGACGGCGGTCGTGGCGTGCGCGCTTTGCCTGGCGCTGGCGCTCGCGTCGCTCGCACTTTCCTCCTGCTCCAGCAAGAAGAAGGTGGCGGCTGCCGAGACCGACGACACGCTCGCCGTAGCCGTCATGGCCCAGGAAGGCTTCGAGCTGAGAAGGGCGAGCGAGTACTGGCTCGGGGCGCAGGAGACCACCTCGCTCTATGCCGGTGACACCATATCGACCCCGTACGGAGACGTGGTCGTTGGAATGACTGACGGCACGATCCTGAGGATCGCGAAAGGCTCCTGGCTGAGGTTCGAGGCGGGGGAGGGTATCTCGCTGCACGTAACGCGTGGAGAGATACTGCTGCAGGCGCCGCGCGCGTCCGGCCGGCTTAAAGTGACCACCGAGGCCGGAGAGCTCGCGCTGGTCTGGGGGACCGAGTCCGTGTTCGTCGAGCCCGGCGGGACGTCGACATTCACCACTTTCCAGGGCAAGTCGACGATCAAAGCCGGTGGCGCGACGGAGAAGCTCGACGCGGGCAGCACGTGCAAGATCGAGCCGGGCGGCAGGCCCGACCCGGTGAAGATATCCGGCGGGAACCGGCCCGCTATCGGCGACTACGGGCCCGTCGTCGACCTGCAGACGTTCCCGTTCTTCTCCTACGAGCAGACGCGCGAGGAGACCGAAGGCGAGGCCCGGGCGAAGCTCGCGTCGAACCCGGTAGACACCTGGTCGCACATAAACCTGGGAAGGGCGCTCCTCGACAGGGGAGACGTCGCGGGCGCCGAGACGGAGTTCAACAGTGCGCTGAAGCTCGAGCCGCAGCAGCCGCAGGCGCTGTGCGGGCTCGGCAGGGTCAGGCTCGCCCAGCGCAGGTGGGAAGAGGCCGACGGTCTCTACGAGAGGGCGAAGCACGCGGACAGCACCTCGGCCGAGGCGCTATACGGATGGGCGCAGGCGGCGCTCGGCGCGGGCAACCTGGTCGAAGCCGAAAGGCGTTACAAGAGCGCGCTCAGGGTCGACAGCCAGGATAACTCCTCCTCGGTCGGGCTGGGCGACGTCCTCCTGTTCATGGCCGACTACGATGGCGCGCTGGAACGGTTCACGCAGGCGCTGGAGACGGACGACCACATGGCGCTCGCGATGAGACAGTCCGGGATAGCAAAAGCTCTCAAGAGGGAGCAGGTCGCATCACAGACCGAGCTCAATAACGCGTTGAATCAGAAATCGAACTATTACGAGGTGTGGGATTCTCTCGGCGTCGCCTACCTGAAGGCGGGCAACGATACCCGCGCGGGAGCGAGCTTCAGGAAGCTCGAGGACGCTGACCCGGTCAGGTGGAGGGCCGAGGGACTGAGGCAGAGCGCCTACATCAGGATGCTGAAGAGCGACATGCGCGAGGCCGCCTCGGGCTGGCAGAAGTCGCTCGAGCTGCTGCCCGGCAAGACCGGCGTCTTGACGAACGAAGGCCTGGCCAGGTTGAGCCTCGGTGAGGCTGAGGCCGCGCTGGTGCCTCTCACCGCAGATGTTGCGATAGAGCCCGACTGCGCGAGCGCCCATGCAAACCTCGCGCGCGCATACCTCGCCCTGGACAACAAGGCGGCGGCCGCAGTCGAGGCAAGGAAAGCTGCCGCGCTCGATCCTTCCGACTGGCGCTCGAAGCTGATCTCCGCCCTTACCGGTTCGGGCGACGACGCGGCGCTCGCGGTCGCGCTGAAGATGGCCCCCCGGAAAGGGCTGACCGCCTTCGACCGGGGATTGCTCGGCGAGGCGTATACGGCGCGCAAAGATTACAAGGCCGCCTACGAGCAGTACGCCGAGGCCGTGAAGCTCCAGCCTGCCTCCGCGGAGTGGCTCAGGAAACAGGCGGAGGCACTCGCCTCACAGGGCAAGACGGTCGAGGCGATCGCGCTCTATAAGAAGGCGCTTGAGAAAGACGCGCGCGACCTGGCAAGCAGGCTGGCGCTCGCTTCTCTCCTGGAGAAGAAGGGCGACAAGGCCGGGGCCGAGGAGCAGCTGAAGAGAGCGCTCGAACAGGACCCGTCCGCCTGGCGCGCGAGGGTCAAACTGGGGGAGCTGCTGCTGGCCGGAGGCGACGTGGACGGCGCGGTCGACGAGTTCGAGTCGGCGAAGAAGGCGGGACTGCAACCGGCCGACCTTTCGAACGTCCTGGTGCTCGAGGGAAACGCCTTCGACAAACGGCAGATGTTTCCACAGGCGATCAGCGTTTACCAGCAGGCGCTGTCAATCGATGCCTCGCGCGGCGACGCCTGGTTTTATATCGCCGGCGATTTCGAGAGGACCGGACAGACCGCCGCCGCAAAGGACGCCTACCTGAAAACGATGCAGCTCTGCCTCAACCGGCCGGAATGGAAGGATTTCTACACCCAGTCCGCGCAGAAGCTCTCCCAGATGAAATAGTCTGACACCCACCCCAAAATTCGCAAAATGCGAAAAAGGTGTCAGGCACCAAATTCGCAAAATGCGAAAACCCTACTTTCAGAAGATGAAGCGCAGGCCGATCGTCACCCCCACCAGGAAATTCGCAAAATGCGAAAAAGGTGTCAGGCACCAAATTCGCAAAATGCGAAAATCCCACTTTCAGAAGATGAAGCGGAGGCCGATCGTCACGCCGACGAAGAGCAGCGTGAGGATCGTCGGCAGAACGCCCAACTTCAGGGGATACAGCCTCGTCCTTCCCCGCCCGCCCCTGTAGGCGCGCGCATCCATCGCGGTCGCGAGCTGCTGCGCGTCGTTGAAGACCTTGACGAATAGCGGCACCAGGACCGGGACGACGTCGCGGACCCTCCTGAACAGGTTCGCCGATTCGAAGTCGGCGCCGCGGGCCATCTGCGCCCGCACCACCTTGCGGCTCTGCTCCAGGATGTTGGGGATGAACATCAGGGTGATGCTCACCACGGTCGTGACGCGCTCGATCGGTATCTTGAGGAGGCGTAGCGGCTTCAGCACCGACTCCAGGGCGTCGGCGAGCTTCAGCGGCGGAGTGGTCATGGTGAGGCCGGCCAGCAGTATCACCAGGACGATGACTCGCGATGAGAAGATGATCCCGTTATAGAGCCCCGCCTCGGTGATCGTCAGGAACCCCCACGACGCCACGATGCGACCCGGGGTGAGGAAAAACTGCAGCAGGGCGGTGATAAGGACGATCACCCACACCGCGCGCAGCGAGACGATGACCTTCAGCAGCGGGACGCCCGATACCGCCAGTATCGCGAGGAGTAAGAGCGCGAACGCGAGCAGAGACCAGCCGCTCGTGTAGAGGAATATCATCACGGTTCCCGTCACGACGGCGAGCAGTTTTAGCCGCGGGTCTACGTCGTGGAGCGCCGTCGGCTTCGCCAGGTACTGGCCGATGGTGATATCAGCGACGGCCACGGTTCGCCTCCAGCATCGCGGCCGCGGCTTCGGCCAGGCTCGAAGGGTCCGACACGTCGGTCGCCGGATGGCCGGCCTCCGACAGCATCTTCGCGAGCTCGCCCCACTGGGGGAGAGCCATCCCGAGCTCGGCGAGGTCGGAGCCGCTCTCGAGTAGCTCTTCTTTGCTCTCCAGCGCCCGGAGCTCCCCGCCGGCCAGCAGCGCGAAGCGGTCCGCGAGCGGCCAGGCGTCCGCAAGGTCGTGTGAGACGATCAGCATCGACGCGCCGCGCGACTCCCTGTACCTGCGAAGGGAGTCCTTCAGTTTCTCCCTGCCCTCATGGTCGAGCCCGATGAAGGGCTCGTCGAGAACCAGGACCTCCGGCTCCATCGCCAGGACGCCGGCCAGCGCCACCCGGCGCTTCTCGCCACCCGACAGCGAGAAAGGCGATCTCTGAAGGAGCTCCAGGTCGAGCCCGACGTGCTCGGCGGATTCTTTCACGACCCTGTCCAGATCGTCGCCCTTCGTGCCCCGGTTACGCGGACCGAATGCGATGTCGCGCTCGACGGTGTCCGCGAAGAGCTGGTCCTCCGGCGACTGGAAAAGCAGGCCGACCGAGAACCGAAGGGAGCGAAGCGCCTTGCGCCCTTCGATAGCGACTCCGCCGTACTCCAGTACTCCGCCATCCGCTGTCACTATCCCCGCGCAGATCCTCGCGAGCGTCGATTTGCCGGACCCGTTGGAGCCGGCTACACACATGACCTCTCCCGGCTCGATGGCGAGGGTGACGTCGCGAAGGGCCGGCACCTCGCCCTTGCCCGGCAGGGGATAAGAGTATGAGACTCCCTGGAGGCTCAGCCTCTCAGCCACGCGAGGAGCTCCTTTCCGTGGAGGATGCCGGCGGGTACCTCGAAGCCGCGCCGCTTCAGCTCTGCGGCGACCGAGGTGACCGGGAGCGGCTCGAGGCCCAGCGCGACGAGCCTCTCGGGGTCGGAAAGCACTTCTGCCGGTGGGCCCTGCAGCGCGACCCGGCCGGCGTCCAGCACGACCACATGGTCGGCGCCGACGGCCTCGCCGATGAAGTGCGTCACGTGGATCACGCCCATCCCTTCGTCGCGCAGGCCTTTGAACAGCTCGACTATCCGCGAGCGTGAAGCGTGGTCCAGCATGGAGGTCGACTCGTCGCTGATCAGGAAGGACGGCTCCATCGCCAGCGCTCCGGCGATGGCGGTCAGCTGCTTCTGACCCTGTGAGAGGCGCAGCGGCTGCCTGGTGCGAAGCTCCTCGATGCCGACGCGGTCGAGGACGCTCTCCACGCGAGACCTTATCGTGTCCCTCTTGAGGCCCAGGTTCTCCGGGCCGAACGCGACCTCTTCCTCCACGGACATCGCGACCATCTGGGTGTCCGGGTCCTGGAAGACGATGCCCAGCCTGCCTCGGATGTCTGTGTCGTCCTCGCCGGACTCGTCCCGCGTGTCGTAACCGACAGAGGTAACCGAGCCACGAGACGGGAGGAGCAGCCCGCTCAGGCACATGGCGAGGGTCGACTTGCCTGAGCCGTTCCGCCCCAGGAGCGAGTAGAGCCTGCCCTGCTCGAAAGTCAGGTCGATGGAGTGGAGGGCGTCGACCGACGCGCCGGGATACCGGTAGGACAGATCGCGGCACTCGATCGATCCGTTTTCCGCCGCGGGCAAGGTCACACCGCCTCGAGGGAGAGGCCCTCGAGAGACGTCACTACACGCCTGGACGCGAAACCGACGAAGAGGCCGGTGGGTATAGATATCAGCAGCAGGTAAGGCATGTAATAGAACAAGGCCACGTGTTGTATCAGCAGGAAGGCCGCGAGGAGCTGAACGACATTGTGTGTGGCGGCTCCTATGGTCGACACGCCGATCATGCTCATCTTCTTCTTGAAGACCACGTACAGCGCGATCATGACCAGCGTGCTGACGAGTGCGCCGGAGAAGCTGAGGAACAGCCCGATGACGCTGCCCCTCAGGATGCCCGCCAGCAGCGAGCGAAGGACCGTGACCTCGAGCGCCATCCACGGGCCGAACATGTAGAGCGCGATGACGGTGGCAATGTTGGCCAGCCCGAGCTTCGCGCCCGGCAGCGGGAGGAGCGGAGGAAAGGTGCTCTCGATGATGCTCAAGACGAGGCCGACCGACACCAGCAGTGCCAGGTAGGTTACTCGGCGGGTATCTCTCATGGGAAACCTATTCGGTCACCGTGTCCACTTTTGAGCCGTTCCGCGAGCCGGTTATCCTTATGACCACCCTGTTAGGCAGGCATACGACTGCCTGCCCGGCCCTGTCGACCCAACCCATCCCAACGCATATCTGGTCGCGGCACGCGCTCTCGAGCATGTGGACCTTCCCGCCCTGCACCTCGATGACGCTGACGCCATTCCGTCCCTTGACCTTGTACGTGGTCTTCTTCGCGTCTTCGCCGAGGACGATCCTGTTGACCACGCGTCCGTTGACCTCGATGACCGCCAACCCGCCGCGCGTCGAGGACCTGGAACCGGTGAGGAATACCATCGTGCCGACCGCCGCGACGAGTACGAGGCAGACGGCGACGACGTCAGCGACCCTCAGGCCCCAGAACCGGCCACCTCTCTTTTTCGCATCGCCCACGGCTAACAACACCTTCAGTCAGTTGGATTGGCGTCGCTGGATATTCTATCATCAAGGATAGTGACGGCAATTGAGCTTTGTCAGCTTAAAAGAGGGGTGCCACAGGTGATCGAGATAACCCGTGCTTCGGTCAAAGACCACGGAATAGTGACGGGCCTGCTGCTTGATTACATGCGGGAGGTCGAACTCAGACCGGAGGCCGACCGCGACAGGTGGGACAGGATCATCGCGGAGCTCCTGAACTCCGACGGCTGGCTGTTCCTCCTTGCCAGAGACGAAGAAGACCCCGTCGGCCTCGCGGTCGTCAACTTCTTCCTTTCGCTCTACGGCTCGTGGGCGCAGGGGCGCATCTCGGCGCTTATAGTCGACGAACAGCACAGGCATGAGGGCATCGGGACCAGGCTGATGGAGGACATGCTGGCGGCGGCGAGGCGCCGCGGGTGCAGGGAGCTGGAAGCCAGCGTGGCGCAGGGCAGCCCCGAGGAAGCTTTCTACACCGGGTTCGGGTACAACGCTGAGAGACGCCTCCTCTTATGGCCCTGCCGCGAATAAACTCGGCCACACCTTTTTCAAAGGAAACCTCATTTTTGATGAAGCTTTGCCCAACCGGGCTGAGTTTATTGCGAGCCGGTGCTCAACGAGCGCGGTCGCACTATTGTCGCGCACGCCAGGGGGCCTGTTGCCAAAGAGTGCTTCAGAAGTTGAAGATTGCCAAGTGAGATATGGAAACAGCTTCATGACGCAGGAAACAGAGAATTGAATGGGCGCATCCCGATGCCACTGAACAACTCTTCACCAGTCTCTTCAAGTTGAGCGCCGTGGCGGTGAGC
>Ga0209747_1000003_pt1 | contig 88408 bp, 83 predicted proteins | sample BarGraNGADG00311_FD_184498 | JGI IMG/M metagenome (GOLD analysis project Ga0209747, IMG submission 184498) | Arctic peat soil microbial communities from Barrow, Alaska - Barrow Graham LP Ref core NGADG0011-311 (SPAdes) (version 2) | ecosystem: Environmental > Terrestrial > Soil > Wetlands > Peat...
TTCCCTGGTGTGCCCCGAACCCGCCATTACCGCTCCCTTACTACTGCTTGATGGACTTGACCTTACCTTCTTTTGTCGCCGTCAGCCGAGCGTTCATGCGCGCCATGCTCTCACTGAGATTGGTCGGGCAGACATGAGAATATACCCGCAACGTCAGAGCCGGGTCAGAGTGTCCGAGGAGTGTCTGACAGTCCTTAATCGTACCCCCATTCGTGAGCAGCATGGTGGCAAAGCTATGTCGTAATGAGTGCAGAGTCACCCTCTTGAGCTTCGCCCTTTCGAGAGTCCCGTAGAACTCCAACTGGCAGGTCTTCGGGTCGAGTGGCCTTTCGCCCACACCGGGGAAGAGCAGCTCGTCGGGTTTGGGGTTACCCTGGCGGTGATCTATGAGTATGGTTTCCAACTTGTCCATAATCGGAACCGCCCTGACTGAGCTTTCGCTCTTCGGCTCCGCAAATCCATTCCACTGTGACCATGACCTTGTTACCTTGATGGCGCGCATCTCGAAGTCAATGTCTCGCCAGCGCAAAGCCAATGCCTCGCCTAACCTCAAGCCGCTCATGCCGAGGACCGCGAACAGCGTCCTCCAAGGCTCCTCTGCCGCGTCCAGAAGCCGGTTGATCTCTACATCGTCCAGACAATCGATCTCGTTTCTGCCGACGCGAGGAAGGTCTACGTCGATGCAGGGATATTCCGGTAAGTAACCCTTACGGTAAGCCTTCCGCAGACACGCTCTGAGGTATCGGTAATTCTTGCCGACAGTAGCGGGAGTGAGCTTTTTCTTCTTCTCCTTGCCGCCAAGCGTCCTCTTCTCCATCCAGGTGACCCACTCTTCTATGACCTCGTTGTTGATCTTCGACAGCGGCTTGTCCTTGAAGAAAGGCAGGATGTGCGTCTTGAAAGCACTCTCGTAACTGGCATACGTCGAGGCCTTGAGGCTCCTCTTCTTGCCCTCGAGCCATGTGTCGACCCATTCAGAGAATGAGGGGTCCTTCTCCTCCACCTTCATGAAGACGCCGCTGGCGATCTGAGCCTCTGCGGCCTTGAGAACGGCCTGGGCGTCCGTCTTTGTACGAAAGCCACCCAGGGGCGTCTCCTTGCCGTTGACGATGGTCAACGGATACCAGCGCGTCTTGCCACCTGCCATTACCTTCTTGCGTATCCGGCTCATTTCGCACTCCCCTTCTTCTTGGCTGCGGGCTTCTTCGCTGGCTTCTTAGCCGCCTGTTTCTTGGCTGCGGGCTTCTTCGGTCTAGGGCTGGATTTGAGCTTCTCACTTGCCGCCGTCAGGGCTAGATATGTTTTAGCTTCAGAGAGTTCTCTTTTGATCTCTCTGGCCTTTGCTTCATCGATCTTCCCTGTACGCTGCGCCTCGGTAACTTTCCTATTGATGTTGGAACGCCTTGCCCTTACATTTGCGGCGCACTTGTTATGCCTTTCCCATCCCTTTCCCATCTGGCGTTTGTTCGTTACATCTTCCCAATCGCCACAGATGCGGCACTTCTTAGACCGCTTTTCTCGAGCAACGTGCTGTGAGAGTTGAAGCCACATGGCCGACAACAGGTTGTATGGGACTAGGTAGGGTTCGGCCTTGCTGCAATTGTCTTCCAAGATCAACTTGGTGAGTACGGGATAATTCTGGAGTTCGGCATTGATGGAATAGGTCAATATCATCAATGCGGGTGTTAATACATCACCAGTGGGGATGCTTCTGAATAGCTCATCGTCCTCCGACAATATCGTATCTTCCATCCCTGCGAACCGTATGACAGGGCTGTGTCTTCTGACGTAACGTATGACCTGGTTGCCCCTGCGGTTACGATCCCAAACGATAAAGTTCTTAAGTGAATCAGTGTCTTCATTCTCCCACCATCTGAAAAGCTCAACCGCCTCAAGCATTGCCGCTATCTCTTGCTGCCAATACCAGCAAGGTTCTCCAAAGATACTCGACTCGATGCCCTGGTGTATGGACTCCCAGACATCATCTGAAATCTCTGGTTCCATCAATTGCTTTCGGGATAGTTGGGGCATTTTGAATACGCGAACCGCCGTAAGGCTGTTCTGGGGAAGCTCCAACCATTTGTTTTGCCCATACAAAGCCCCGTGTTTGTTCGCGAACTCTAGAATTGCCTCTTCAGTCGGGTTGAGGTCTGCGAATTCCTGAAATAACAATGGGTCGTCTTCCAGCGGATTGGTTGGAATCATTCGACCTGGACTAGGCATTGGGACTAGCAGGGGTTCGCCATATCCCCCCTTTGCGCGTTGCCATAATTGCTCCGCAAACGTCTCATCTGCATCGCGTTGAATACACTCCCAACGCAGGTTACTGTAATCATCCTCTGCCATTGAGATTGCTTGCCGTTCCAGGTAATAGCCGGTGTCCGGTCGATACCATGTAAACCGCGCACGGGGCAAATCGTAAATCGCCTTTGGCGTATCAACCATCTTGCTACCCCCATTGCTACTCTAATAAGGACTTGCTAGTCATATTGCGACTGTACTAGTAACCTTCAGCATTCGATAATGATTATAGCACGAGCAACCTACCATGCAAGCGAAGCAAAGAAGGGGTGATAGAGAAGTGGGAGTCTCAGCAAAAAGAATCCGACTGCGAATGTTCGTCCACAAGATACAGATGAAAGAGATTGCAGTGCGGCACGGTGTCTCGAGGGCCTGGATAGAGGCAATAGCAAATGGACGATACGCGGGGCCATCTTCCCAAGAGTGGCTTGAGCGTATCTCAAAAACCGTTGATGAAATCATCGAGGAGCGGAAGAGCAAATGACCAAAGACTCCAGGTTAGTCGACGCAGCGGAAGAGGCCAAGCTCCTTTCCTGGTCGGTTGACTCTGTGTATAGGGCCGTCCGCGAGGGCTGGCTCCCCTGCTATCACCTGGGGCCGAGATTGTTGAGGTTTGACCCTGTTGAGGTTCGCCAAGCACTCGGGCAAAAGGAGAACGCGAGATGAACATCAAGGACATGAAGTCGGGAGGGGCCTACGAGATCAAGCTCGATATCCCCGAGTAGGGGATACATGACTGACCGGCCTGAAGCCTGCCAGGGACTCTGCCGAGATCAGCACTGTGGCTTTACGCGCCCCGACTCATGTTCAGTCTGGAGCTGGATCGAGTGCCAGCGGTGCGAATTACCGACCTGTTCGGGGTGTCCGAAATGGGAGTACTTTCTGTGGATGCTACAACTACTTACAAAATCGAATTCGACGAAGTCCTAGACGCAATTACGCAGGCCTCGGAAGAATGGGGCGTCGAGGCCTCGTTAGTGCGACCTTGCTGGGCTCTTATTAATCGTGACGGTGAGGTCAGCGGAAGGGGTGATACAGCCTTCAATTCCGCTCTGATGTTGCGACACTGCAGCAAGACCCAAGAGGAGGTCCAGGCGATACTCTATCGCTGGAACGCGGAGAGGTTAGCGTCTCCTCTACCTGCTTCCAAGATTAGGTCAAGCGTTCGGAACGCTTTTAAGGATAGATACGTCAGGCCTCCAAGCTGCAAGAATCCTGTCCTGAAAGCCGCTTGCATCGGTGACGACTGCCTGACGTTCAAGACCGCTGGTTTGTGGAAGTCCGCGCCGGTAACACCGAACGGGGTCATGGCCTCAACTCTCCTGCCTTACGTCAAAGCGACTGAATGGAAAGGTTTCTGCGCGTTGATCGAGCTTTCCAAGCGAAAAGGACACGGGCCAAACGGGAGGCTTCACTTCACTTACCGCGAGGTCGAGCGAATATCCGGTATCCACCATCAGCATCAGGGGAGACTTTGGGAGCGGTTAGAGGCGTTGGGGTTGATCGAAGATTTTAGGCCTAGTCCGCCGCAACCGAACAAAAAGCACCGGCAAGTTTCGAGTTGCCGTTTCCCAAAGCAACTACCGTCTGCAGAGTCGATGAAAGCGGGTCTTACGCAATTCAAGGAACCAAGGTCCAAGAGGACCTCTTAACTACTACCCCGTTCATACTGTGGGAACCAATACTGACCACCTTGCGTAACTAAAACTGACCACCCCAGAGGGAGGTGACTGATGAAAGGTGCGGCTTACCAACGGGCCGATTTCAGCGAGGTCAAGAAACTCTCGCGAAAGAAGGCGATCAGGGGATTCTGCTGTGACTGCTTCGGCGAGGTGCGCTCTGGAGCGGAAGGCCCTATATCGTGCTCTGACCCCGGTTGCCCACTGTATAGGTTCCGAAGCGGAATGTCGTGTGATGAAGCCGAGAAGGCCGGATATGAACTTCGCGGCATGCAGGGGCAGTAATCTCCTGACCCCATTTACGGGGGTCTATGCGCGCCAGAATCGACAGGAAAGGCTTGGGGCTGGGGTAGGGGTAGGGTACCGGTTGCGTTCTCAGAAGGCTTGGCGCAGAGAACCCTCGCAAGTATGGGGAAGCAACAAAAAGGCTACCCTTCTCTGCTGAGAACGCGCCCAGCGGGCCTGGTAGCGCAAAGCGCCAGAGGCTTCAGGATAGTCTCCCACTCTAGGATGACCGTATTCCAGATGGCGGAGGTCGCCGTCCCCGAAGCGCTGTTTGCTGCCCTCCTGGAGCGCATCTGTTGCATGGTCGCTGCGCCGACCTGATAGACACAGAGGTTGTTCACACGAAAGCGGAGACAACGGTCAATGATCCTCAAACATCATCGAAGAAGGCCTCGAGAAGTACGCGGCATGCCGAGCTCCACCTGCTGCGTGAGAAGATGGTGTCAATTGAGAAGGCTTAGAGTGACACGAACACCGCCGAGCGAGAGGCCGAGCTGGTGAAGAATTTCGAGCACTTGGTGAAAACGATAACGCCGCTTCTGAGGCCGACGTCGGCACGGCCGATTGTCTGAAAGGCGCACGTACTGCTCTTTTATCTTGATGCTTCTACTGATAGTATGTTGTCCGGCAACACAAGAACCTGCAATTTCACAAGGATTGTTGTGTTCTCGCTTAGGGAAAGGGGATGTGATGAGACGGCAACTCAAGCATTCGGAAAGGGCAGGGAGAATAATTCTTGCGATGCTCTTGGTGGGGCTTCTGGCCCTCTCGATGGCTGGTCCAGCGCTGGCCGCTGGCAATGGGGTAAAAGCCACGGAGCCTACCGCGAAGACAAAATCGACTGACGGTGACACCGTGAACACGATCCCGTATTACGTCCCGGCCACATGGCCGAAGTTCTATGCCGACGAGATGCAAAAGAGGTTGGACGCGTTGCCAGAAGACGTGCGCCCGAAGATAGAGCCAGAACCGTCAAGTGTCGACCAGGGCAAGCAGCCCGGTTTCGAAGCTTCAACCTCGGGATCGGGAGCGGGCCCCTGGACGCAGCTCGCTAGGGCCTACGACACCAATTCCCAGTTCAGCTATGGCGATTACAGTCAAGTCATGGACTCGAGCAGCCGGCGCCACCTTCTCTTTAGACTCGGCATCAACGTCGATATCTCCCAGGCGCCGGATGCGCCAGGAAGCCATTATGCATGGCTCTATAACCTCTATTACACGGTCTACACAGAGGGCACATGGAGTGAACCGATACCCGTGACGTCGACTAGCGGGTTCGAGAATTGTGTGCCTGTGATGTTCGAGAAGGACGACGACGGTGGGCTGCACTTGGTATATCAGAAGTTCTCCTACCTGCGCAGGTCGTCTGGTGGATACTCTGCGGCAAATTCAAACCTCTTCTACCGGTACATGGCGCCCTCGGGGGCGTGGGGGGATGCTGTCGCACTTACCAGTTACTCGGGCAATTATTATTTTTCGAACTACGATTTCAAGGTGGTCAACAATAGGGTATACGGCGCCTGGTTGGCCACCCTGGACAAAGACCCCGTCGCGTCCTGGCATTCGCAGTATGGATTCATAGACGGCGCCCAGGGCTCGTGGAGTACGGCGGCCGTGCTCAAAGAATTCGACTGGGACTACAGCGCCGCGTCTATTCAGCCGGACGGATGGACCATACAGCTCCGGGCTTCGAAAACGGGCGGAGAAGTCACATGTCTCTACTCGCTCGTGCGCGAAATTGGTCTTACCGGCTATTATGCGAACGACATCATGTCCAACACGCGGACTATGGACGGTGCATGGCAGGGTGAGACCACCCTGATGTCCGGCATCGCCACCAACACCAACTGGTCGATACGTAGCTTCTTCTATCCGCCGACTGAAAACACGGCTACCGTAATGGGCTATACATACATCCAGTCCTCCCAACAGAATGTCAGCCTAGGTCCCTTGGAAAACTGTTTCTGCTATTCCCGCGTCAACGGGAGCTGGCAGTCGACCAACGTGACTAACATACCGGTGAAGTCCAAGGTGCTTTGGACAGATTCCGAAGTCGATTCCCAGGGTAGGGTCAGGCTTGTAGTGGCTACCAGTCCGACTACATGGAACACCATCAGCCACACTTGGCAGACCACCGGCAGCGATCTGGAGTACGCAGGGCAGTCAAGCGACGGGTCGTGGCCGGCGATGGACGCGGTCGAGCCCTACACAGTTGGTATGAGCATAAATTCTTTAAGTTATGCTACGGCCCAGGACAACAGCCCGATGCTCATGTACATGAAACGCTTGAGCTCGGCTCCCACCCTTACGGGGATATACTTCTCGTCCAAGCCTGTTGGCGCGACCAGCTTCCCGGGCCCAGTTTCCCTCAACGACCCCTCGATTGTAAATATGTTTAATCCGTTGTTGACCGCGCTTCCGGAAGGAAGGGTACTGGCCACCTGGACAAGTAGGCTCCAGGACGTTCACGGGAATTTGATTATCGGGTCGGTTGTCTCGCGACTGTTTGACGGCTCGAACTGGGGCGAAGCGACGCTCGCAAGTAGCGTCCCGAATTTCGTCACCAATGCCAGCTACTTTGCGCTGTCCAGCAGCGAGCTGGTGTGCTACTTCCAGACATACGACAGCAGTGGGAACAACAACCCAAGGGGCTACTACGTCGAGACCGTGAACGGGCAGTGGGCTACCCCAGTGCTCATTGGCACGTCGGTGACTGGCATGACACTGTCTGCGGACGTCAACAACAGGTCGTTCCTGAACCAGAGCCACTGGGTGATGAACCAGTTGACGGCTACACCTCCCGCCAGCACCTACTACCTGGCGGAAGGCACTACCCGCCCGGGGTTCGCGGAATGGATATCTATCCAGAACCCGAACGACGTTCCCGCCCAGGTGACGATCACGTACATGCTCGAGACCGGCGAGAAGAAGAACCAGACGATCAGCGTCCCGGGCCATGCGCGGTCGACGGTGGACGTGGGGGGCGCGGTGGGCCCCAATCACGACGTGTCGGCCAAGGTCTCTGGCGACCGAGCGATAGTGGTCGAGCGGCCGATATACTTCAATTTCGGGGGAGGCCATGACTATAACTGGACCGGCGGCTCGGACGTGGTGGGGGTCATGAACCCCTCGAGCGCCTGGTACTTCGCGGAAGGGACGACTCGCCCCGGGTTCCAAGAGTACCTGACACTGCAGAACCCCGCGAATAACGATGCCAATGTTAACGTCAGGTACATCCTTGATGACGGGACAGTCAAGGACAAGACCTTGTCTGTGCAGAAACACAGCCGTTCGACTGTGGATGTCAACGCCGACGTGGGGCCGAATAGGGATGTCTCCATGATGGTCCAGAGCACCGGGGCGGCGATAGTAGCAGAGCGCCCGATGTACTTCAACTATGGGGGAGGCCATAACTACAACTGGACGGGAGGGCACGTAGCCGTGGGCAGCACGCAACTGGCGAATAGGTTCTACTTCGCCGAGGGAACCACCAACCCAGGCTTCGACACGTACATGAGCGTCCAGAACCCGACAACGACCCCGGCGGACGTGACCTTCACGTTCATGACAGGCAGTGGCGAGGTGAAGACCTCGAAGATGAACGTCCCGGGGAACACCCGCAAGACACTCAGCGTAAACGGGGCGATTGGTCCGAACCAGGACGTGTCTACAAAGGTCGATTCTACGAGCCCGATACTGGTGGAGCGGCCGATGTACTTCAATTACCAAGGTAAGTGGACGGGCGGTACCGACGCTGTGGGGACATTCACCCCGAAGAACTCCTGGTTCCTCGCCGAAGGAACCACTAGGAACAACTTCGAGGAATGGCTCTGCATCGAGAACCCCGGCGATGTTGCCACCCAGGTCAATTTCAATTACATGCTTGAGGACGGCTCGGTCGTCAAAAAGGCGATTACGCTCGCTCCCCACTTGAGGGCGACCGTCAACGTGCTCGCTACGATCGGAGCGGGCCATGACGTCAGCGTCCAGGTCTGGGGTGATAGGGGCGTGATAGTCGAGCGCCCCATGTACTTCAACTACAACGGTGTCTGGACGGGCGGTCACGACGCCGTTGGGCTCTAGCCTAAGGCCACGCAAGAAAAGAGGGGCGCTCGCGAGAGTGCCCCTCTCTTTAGTTGGAGCCGGTCAGAATGAGTGTATGACTTCAGGGCACGTTCCCACCGGAGCCGCTTTTCCGATGACAGGGTTCCGCCGCGTGGCATGACGGCGTCACGCCACGGGTCATTCATGCCGGCCTTTGACATTTTCTCATCGAAGGCGAGCCGGGTACCTTGCGGCCGTCGCGCGATGCATCTATATCCAGTCATTAAGAGAGGACACCAGAGGGACACGTTACTGTCCTCTTTTGTCCGTTGACGCTGACGCTAGCCGTGTTACCAGAAACGCGTAATCACAGCACGACATGCGCAGTTGGTAAAAAGATGCGCTTTAAAAGTGTGCAAACCTGCGCACGAATTGTGCACTAGTGCTTAATGGGTGCGCACAAGTCAAGCCCACGAAGTTCTGTAAATTCCCTTCTCCAAGATAACCTTCCTCAGTTGCCAGCAACGACCAGAGCCGGCTCTGGTCGTTGCTCGAGTTCCCAGTCCTCCAGCAGGCCGACGTCCAGGTAGCGCCTTCCGGTCTCCCACTCGTCGCTCGTCTCCATGCACACTGCGCCTATCAGTCTCAAGGCTGAAGCTCTGTTGGGAAAGATCCTGACCACCCGGGTCCTGCGCTTGATCTCCTGGTTGAACCTCTCCGGGCAGTTGGTCGTCCTTATCCTCTTGCGGTGAGGCTCCGGGAAGAAGAAGCAGGTCATGCAATCCTCAATCTCGTCATCCAGCTTCTTTGCCACGTCGCCCCGGATGAGCGCCCAGCGGTCCAGGGCCTCCGAGAGGTGGTCCCTTGCGGTTTCCAGGTCCGGGGAGTCGAAGACAGTGCGAAGATCCGAGTGAAGCTTCTTCTTCTGGCCCTTCGGGGCAAGCGGCAGGACGTTGTAGATGAAGTGGCACTGGCATCGCTGCCAGGATGCTCCCTGGAAGTGGCGCCTCACCGCCGCCTTGATGCCCTCGTGGTCGTCGGAAGTGACCATCTTCACGCCAGTCAGGCCTCGCCTCTTGAGCGACTTGAACAGCTCCGACCAGGTGGTGGTGTTCTAAGGTGTCGGCGACCTCGACCGCCACGATCTCCCGCTTGCCCTCCGGGTTTATGGCGATCACCACCAGGATCCCCTGGGAGATCACCCGTCCGTTGATCCTCACCTTCTCGTAGCGTGCGTCGACAAGAAGGTAGGGCCGGTCGCCTTCAAGCGGCCTGGTCCTCCAGGACTCCACTTGTGCGTCCATGTCTTTGGTGAGCTTTGAAACCAGCTGGCTCGAGAAGCTCTTTCCGCACAGCTTCTCGGTGATGGCGGCCACCTTTCTGGTCGAGACGCCCTTCACGTACATCTCCATCAGCGCCAGCACCAGCGCCTTGTCGCTTCTCTGGTAGCGCTCGAACATTTGTGTTGAGAAGGTGCCGTCGCGGTCCTGGGGCACCAGCAGGCTGAGGTCCCCTACCGCGGTGGTGAGCGTGCGGGGCTTGTAGCCGGTCCTCTCGCTCGTCCTTTCGTAGGGCTCGGCACCGAGGTGATCGGATATCTCCACCTCGAGCGCCTGCTGGCAGATGAGCTCGAGAAGCGAGCGCAGCGGGTTGTCCTCGGCTGTTGCTAGCACCTCTTGAATCGCCTCGTTTAACGGCATAGTCTTTTTCTTGGCCATCTCACTCTCCTTTCGATAGAGCTTGTGAACACTCTTATCTTGGAGAGTGATGGCCGTTGTGGTCAAAACGGCTGCATCGCTTGGGGGTTTTTACAGAAGTTTAGGGGCACTGCCGTGCGCACAGGGGGCGGTCACTGTGCCTTTATATGTCCTACTAAAATAATAGTGTTTCCATTCCCGTCTCATTCCCGCCTCCCAATGCGCAACCCTACAACTAGACACAACACGATAAAGGTTAACGTATGGCTTAACCATGCGGTTAGTTGGAGTTATTGGCTTAACCGTGGGAAGTATCGATTTGTGCTCAAGCCGGACTCTTAATCCCAAGGTCGTAGGTTCGAATCCTACACGGCCCACCAGCCCTGATCACACTTCTCTACCTCAGGAAGGCTCGCCTTCGGCCGCGTTCTTCGGCATGAAGTCCCGGAGTACGAACTCGAAGCAGGCCCCGGTACCTCCTTCTTCGTTGCACGCGCGGATATTGCCGTGGTATGTCTCAACTATCTTGAATACTGTGGCGAGCCCGATGCCCGTCCCGCCGCCTCTCCCCTTGTAGAAAGGCTCGAAGACTTTCTCGAAATCTGTCTCAGGGATACCCGGGCCGTTGTCCTTCACCTCGTACTGGTACCCACCTCCCTCGGTGGCACCCAGTATGTGCACTTCAACGACCGGCTCGGGGTTGTCGTCATATTTGACCGCGTTTCCGATCAGGTTGGCGAAGAGCTGGTACATGTGCGTCGGGTTGGCGACAACGACTCCCAGGTCGTCATCCGCAACGACACGCATTCCCTTCGACTCCATCGGCGCCGCCTGCTCCAGTACCACGCGGTCCACTATCTCCCTTATGATCACCGGCTCGACGTCCGTCGGCTCCTGCCCCGCTTTCGCGAGCTGGAGGAGGTTGTTTATCAGGTCAAAGGACCGATCCGTGCTGTAGAGGATCGAGTCTACGATTTCGGATATATCCTCCAGCGGAGCATCCAGCGCATGTTCCTTCAGGATCTCCTGAAGCATGGTGGCCCCCATGTCGATCGAGCTGAGAGGGCCTCGAAGGTCGTGTGAGACGGTATGGGCGTATCCCTCGAGTTCCAGGTTGGAACGCTCAAGTTCCTCCGTCCGCTCTTCGACCTTTCTCTCCAGGCCTTCCCTCTCTGCCAGGAGCTCATCGGTCATGTTGTCGAAAGCACTCGCGAGCGTACCGATCTCGTCAGCCCTCTCCATCCCGGACCGCCTCTGGAGGTCACCGGCGCTGACCGCCTGGGCGACGTCGGTCAGTTCCATCACCGGCCGTGTGATCGAACGGGCCAGAAGGAAAGAGGACAGGACTACGAGAAGCGCGACGAGGATGACCACGACCGCGAGCAGTACGGTGAGCTTGTTCGCCTGCGAGAAGGCCTCCGACTGGTCCTGCTTCACCACGAGACCCAGGTGCGGGCTCCTGATGAACTGGGTGGCCGCAAGCACCGGCTTGCCCCGGTAATCCACGGCGTTCGAGAGCGTTTCGACCTTGTCCTTGAGGGCGACGATTATCGCGACGTTTGCCTTCGACCCCGGCACGACGGTAGACAGCGGCAGCTTTTCGCCGAACCTTGTCGGGCCCAGGAATCGCGCATTTCCCTGTGGTGTCTCCTCCGCTATGACGGTCTCACCGGTATTTCCGAGCCCGGTATACTCGCCGACGAGGTCGGTGATGCTCGTGGCCTGCGACTCGATCGCGAGAACACCGAGTCTCTGTCCGCCGACCACGATCGGCCCTACCAGGTACTGCATCAACGTGTCATCGGGGCCGGTGAAGAAGAGCCCGATATCATTTCCCTGGACACCCTTCTTGAAATACTCGGTGCCGGACACGTCGCTTCCGACAATCGACTGGTCGGTAGATGCGAGCACTTTCCCGTCCATCCCGATGACGCTGATCTTGCTGAAGTCCGCGATGGCGCCGAGTGCGTCGTTCAGGCTGGTCGTCGCCGCCTTCAGAGCGGCAGGGTTACCCGTGGCGACGTAGTTGGCAAGACCCTGCTGGATAGAGGTGCGACTCTCAACCAGCGTCAGCCGCTCGCGGGCCCGGGAGAGCCCGTCCTCGATGCGCTTCTTCTGGATCGAGGATATCGACTGCAGTTGCCCGAGGACTTCGTCCCTGGCGTTGTTCCGGACGAGGATGACGAAGACGAATCCGATCGCGATGAGCGGGACGAGTGCCAGCACGAGAAACGATATGAGCAGCCTGTTCTTGATCCTCATTCGGTCGCCCGGTTCCTTTCGTTTGTTCCGCCGATATATTTATTAACTCGACGCGAACGACTTCCTGCGGGCGCCCGATTATTTTGGAGCATAGACCTCAACCTCAGCGGGGCGGCATCACGGTCGCGAGCCAGTCGAACATCCTCTGGTCGTAAAGGGCCCGCGCCTTCGGCTCGCAGTGCCAGTTGGCGCCTTCCTCGCGGGTGAACTTCTGGATCGTCTTCGGGCACTCGAGCCTGTCATAGACCTCCTGTGACTGGCCCGGCCAGAACTGCTCGTCCTCGGGATCCGATATCCAGACCGGGCACTGAACCAGCGTGACCACGTCGCGGGCGTTGAACTTCATGGCCTCGGTCAGCCACTTGAAGTAGTTGTCCGTCATGTAGGGTTTCATCCGCCATTCGAGCTCCTGGCGCCTGGACTTGCCGCCCAGCTTCATCCCGAACTCCATCTCCTTGTTGAACTCCTCCTCGTTGCCCTGCTCCATCAGCTCGAGCATCCGCCTGGGGAAGTTCTCGACCATGGTCGTCGCGACGTCCATCACGCCCGGGTCGAGTATGCCCGCCGCGATCCGGTGCTCGAAAGCCAGCGCGCGCAGCACCCAGTAACCGCCCTGGCTGATGCCGGACAGCGCTATCCGTTCACCGTCGACGTCGTCGCGGGCGAGCAGGAAGTCAGTGACCGGCGTGATGACCTTCTCCCAGTCGTACCTGAACGGCACCTCGTTCAACCAGAGCATCGCGTTCTGCCCCGGACCGTCGAACACGAGCGCGGCGTAACCCCTCTCGAGCGCCCCGGCGACGCCGCTGACCCACGTGGTGGACGTGGTGCCGTCGCTGCCGTTGTTGAAGATGACTACCGGCCAGCGTCCGGGCGAGTCGTCCGGCTTGAAGAAATATCCATGCATCGGGGTATCCTCGTACGGGATCTCCACTTTCTCCGCCGGCGGTGTCAGGAACGAGCAGAACTTCTCCCAGCACTCCAGGTGTCTCTTCCAGATCGGGACGCCACGCGAAGTGTCTTTCGTCCCGTCTATCATCGTTATCGAGGCGGAGAAGTAGGAGGCGGCGCGCAGATAAGTGTGAGCGGCGCTCACCCGGTTGCCGGCGGACGCGATCTCTTCGGCCATGGCCTGCACCCGTTCGCCCGCCGCGTACCACGCCTGGTACCAGCTCTCGAAGTCCCCGTTCTTGATACTCTCGGTGATCGCCAGGATCTCGCCGGCCTCCGCCGCCCCGTAGCAGCAGCTGCCCAGTACGATCTGCGTCTCGAAGTCCATCTGCACGTGCTTGAAGAAATACTGCTTCTTCTCGTGCGGGCTCATGGCGGCTCTCCTTTTCGTGCACCTCGCCACAGTTCGATTTCTCTGTTTCAAATGATATCAGGATTCCTGCGCACCACATCGCGGCTCGAACCCCGGGCGCCGAACGGCCGTCAAAGGGAGCAAGGCACAGGGGTCGGGTCGCTCTAGAAGGCGCGAAGGCAAAGTACAGCAGGAGGGGCAGCAATGAAGAGATCATCAACCTTGGTCGCGGTCGTCCTGATGGCGCTCCTGGTGCTCGGCTTTGCGGGCTGTGGTTCAGTGACATGGGGTACCACAACCGGCGCAGACGGGCTCCAGAGGTTCAATTCCCCGCAGGCTCTGGTCGACGCTTACAAGCGCGGCTCCCGCAGCTTCGGCATGATGGAGGACGGCGCGATGATGAAGTCGGCGCAGCCGTCAAATCCGCAGCTTTCTACCAGCGCCGCCGGGAGCCAGGCGCCGGATCACTCCACGACGAACGTGCAGGTCCAGGGAGTCGACGAAGCGGACTTCATCAAGAACGACGGGAACTACATCTACACGATCTCCGGGGGCGACATCGTCATACTGGCGGCCTATCCGGCCGAGAACGCGAAGGTCGTGGCTCGCATTCCCGGGGAAAATGGCATCACCTTCGAGGCGATGTTCGTCGAGGGCGACAGGTTGATGGCCATCGGACGGGGAGAGCCTGCGGCACCGTCGGTCGGAGAGCAGTCCGAGTGGAAACCCGAAGCGCCGGTTACGGCGATCGAGGTCTTCGACCTGAAGGACAGGACGAACCCTCGCCTGGTAAGAACGGTGGCCTACGAGGGCGGCTATTCCAGCGCCAGGCTGGTCGACGGGAACGCGCACGTCGTCCTGACCACACATCCATACACGACTCTGTATGACAAGAAGAATATCGGTGCTTCCGATATCATTCCCGGCTACCGCGATACCAACGACGGAGGCGGGGGCCGGCTGACACCCGTGTGTGGATACGAGGCCATCGAGGCCATCGACCCCAGGGGTTTCTCCTCGTTCATGTCGATCCTCTCGCTGTCGATGAGAGACGACGCAGGCAGCCTCGAAAAGAGGGTGATCGCCGGCGACTCCGAGAACGTCTACGCCTCGGCGAAGAATATCTACATCGCGACCACGGGCTATCAGTCGCCAGAGATGTGGGACGGGACGAGCGCCCACTCACCGGATACCACGATATTCAAGTTCAAGCTGGACGGGGCCTCGACGAAGTACTCTGGTTCCGCGAAGGTGCCGGGCACGGTGCTCAACCAGTTCTCGATGGACGAGTCCGGCGGTTATTTCCGGATCGCCACCACTCGAGGTTACGTCAGCCGCGAGAACGCGACTTCGACGAACAACGTATACGTGCTCGACGATGCGCTCAAGTTGACAGGCAAGCTCGAGGGGCTGGCACCGGGAGAGAAGATATACTCGGCGCGGTTCATGGGCGACAAGGCGTACATGGTGACCTTCAAGAAGGTCGACCCGTTCTTCGTGCTCGACATGTCCAACCCGGAGAACCCGAGGGTGCTCGGCGAATTGAAGATACCAGGGTATTCGGACTACCTGCACCCCTACGACGAGAACCACGTGATCGGTGTCGGCAAGAACACCGTCGAAGGCAACCAGGAAGGCACGTTCGCGTGGTACCAGGGAATGAAGATCGCGCTGTTCGACGTGACCGACGTGGCGAACCCGAAAGAGATGTTCAAGATCGAGATCGGCGACCGCGGGACCGACTCGTACGCGCTCGAGGACCACATGGCTTTCCTCTTCGACAGGGAGAAGAACCTGCTTGTCGTCCCCATTATGCTGTCGCAGCTTACGCCCGAGCAGAAAGCCTCTTCACAGGAGCAGCCGAGCGCCTACGGCTCGTACACGTACCAGGGCGCTTTCGTCTACGACATCTCACTCGCCGGCGGGATAAAAGAAAAGGGCAGGATCACGCACATGGGTGCCGGGGAAAAGCTCGAGCAGGGCTACAGCTACTACGATGCGGACAGCACAGTGAGAAGGTCGCTCTACATAGGCGACAACCTCTACACCGTCTCCGAAGGGCATATAAAGATCAACAGGCTCGGCGACCTCGCGGAGGTCGCGAACATCAGCCTCAGTAAGTGACGTCGCCCTTCGCGAGCGGGCCGGTGAACGCCAGCTTGTAGAAGACGTAGATGTTGAAGATCGGGACGATGGCCCATATCCCCCACCACTGCGTGAAGCCGAGTTCCTGGGACACGTCCATCAGGATCAGGATCACCATCACCGCCGGGACGATCGGGAAGCAGAAGCTGAAGATCAGCATGATCCAGAACCAGCTGGCTTCCTTGTTATCCATCTCGCACAGCAGCCAGTAGTTGGCTATCGGGATGAAGGCGAGCCAGGGGTTGTTGGTCTTCATCTGCTGCGCCATCTTCATCAGGCAGTACGCGAAATAGACATAGTAGAGGATGGCAATGACCGCCCCGATGGCCACGCCGGCCGCCAGACCTGCATTGCTGGCATAGAAGTTACCCAAGAGTGCCGTCATGTGCCTTCTCCTTTCGACTGCGTCGTTCTTTTAACTATAACCCGCCAGCTGAAGCTTTTCGAGCACGAAGATGACTTCGATCCCGTTCTTCAACATCACAGAGAGTTCGAACGGCAGGATCGCGCGCGCGGCCATTAGCATCTCGAGCATCTCCACCTGTGTCCAGACGTGGAAGTGGATGCTGTAGTCGATCTCTATCAGGTTGTCGGCCGACTCCCTGACCGCCGGCTCGTCACCGGCCTTGACGACAAGGCGGGCCCACTCCTCGAAGTGCTCGCGCCTTGAGCAGTCGGGTCCTTCCTCGAAGTCCCTCATGATGTGCTCTGCCGTCGTGACCGGGTGATCGACATCGAAGGTGAAGCGCTTGTCAGGGAGTGCCATGTACAGGTAACCGCCGGCCCTGAGGACGCGAAGCATGTTCTTCATGGCGCCGAACGGGTCCTGGCAGTGCTCGAGAAAATGGTTCGCGATGACGAAGTCCTGCGAGCCGTCGGCGACCGTTCGCAGCACTTCACCGTCATCGATGATATCGACGTCGACCAGCGTGAAGGCGTCGAGCTCGGGGTACTGTTTGCGCAACTCTTCTACCGGGAGCCTGTCCACGTATCGCACCAGGGCCGAATCGGGGACTTCCAGGGGTGCGTGTAGCGCGCCGATCTCGATTCCCTGTCCGCGGATACAGGTCCTCGCGATGAGTGCGCGCGGGTCACTCTCGGGAGTAGGTGCTGCTTCGCTCATCCTTTGCCTTCCTGCCGGGTATGCCACTCTGCCACCGAAAGCTCGAGGCCTGGCGGGCTGGACAAGCCGGCAGGGGGCATGGTGACGGAAGCGGAGTTCGCTGACTTCCTGAGCAAAGTGGTTACGCCGGCGTTCCCGGCCGGGATGACGGTCTTCGACGCGTACGGGCAGATGCAGAACAGCGCGAAAGATATCGTCAAACAGCATACCAAGGTCGTGCTGCTGGTCCACGAGAAGAGCCAGGCGAACGCGGACGCGATCCAGAAGCTCATCGGCACCTACAGGAGCACGTTCTCCAACCCGCAGGTGATGTTCCTGCAATCGCCGACTCAGCCCCAGTTCTTCGGCAACTGAGCCCGCTCGAGCCCCCTTTTCCCCAAAAATCAACATGGGGTCTGACCCCTTTTTGATTTTTTTTGACAAAAGGGTCAGACCCCTTTTTGCCAGAATGCGGATTTCTTGCGAGGATTCGTGTCCGGGGCCGTATAATTACATAGCGGCAATAACAGAGTGCGGCGCGGCGGCCGCGGGGGAGCAATCAAGTGTCGGAACCCAGGATCGAATCCGACTGGATGCAGACGAAGAAGACCCCGCTCACCATCACGACCCAGAGGACGAAGTACGGCCTGTTCGTTAGGGCTGTCTATTTCATCTTCATCGGCTGGTGGTTCGGCCTTCTCTGGGCGCTGTTCTCCTGGGTCATGTACGCCACGGTGGTCGGCGCCCCGCTGGGCGCGGTCATGCTCAACCGGGTACCCGGCGCCATATCTCTCAAAGCCAAGAAACAACGCATCGCGGTCGTGCCCGAACCCGGAGGTTATGCCGTGAGCCGCATAATGGTAAGGCAACGACCATTATGGGTCCGCATCCTCTACTACCCGATAGGACTCGTCCTGAGCCTCCTGATGATCCTCCTCGCGTGGCTCCTCTGCGTCCTTCTCATCACGATCCCGCTCGGCATCCTCCTGTTCAACAAAGTGCCGGTCGTCGCCTCGCTGCACAGAGGCTGACGGTTCAGACAGGCATCGCGCCGGGAGTCCGACAAAGGAACCCGGCTTCGCGAAGGAGGGCGTGCTATGCAATGCACGAGATGCGCGAAGGAGTATGGCGAGGCTTACGACGAATGTCCGATGTGCGGAGAGCCAAACGCGATAAAGGCGCAGGCGCCGCCACCGGACCTGGCGTGGGGCACGCCGGTCGAGCTCAAGTCGGTCGTCCAACCCTGTTCCTTCTGCGGCGAGGAAGTCAGGGCCGGAATGCCCGAGTGCCCCAACTGCGGCAACATCCTCATGATCTAGAAAACGCGGGTTCCGTCCCGGCGGGACGCCAGGTGGAAGGCCTACCAGGTCTTCTGGGGGACCACGCCCACCTCGACGTGATGGAGCTTTGCCGTGTCGGTGATCTCGAGGATGCTATAGCGGTCGTGGTCCGGGGCGCCGTCCGCCAGCCAGGCGCCGGTGTTGATGGCCTCGGTCCCTGAGATGGGCAGTGTCAGAAGCCCCTGCTTGTGAGTGTGGCCGTACACGAAGTATCTCGGCTTCTCCGTGCAGAAGTGGTCGAGCATCGCCTCGACGAGCACCGAGCTCTCCTCGACGGTGGCGTCCCGCTGGACCGACGTCCTCGTCTCGCTGTCCACTCCCAGGGCTTTGCCGGTCTTGAGTATCATCCGGTAGATACGGTATCGGCTGTCGACTACTCCCGGCACGTTCGCGCTCAGCGTGAACATCTCGTAGTAAGGAGACATGAAGTTCTCCATGTCCTCGAGGCTGAGGCTGCCGTTCCTGTTCAGGAGCATCGAGCTGACGACCCCGTGTTTCGGGCGCCAGAGCGAGCGCTCGAAGAAACCCAGGAAGTGACCGTGCGTCAGCATCGTGTCGCTACCCTGTACCGAGACCTGGTAGACCGGGTAGGTCATGGAGAGAGGCACGCGGGCGTCCGGAGGCCGGACCGCCGAAAACGCCGGGCAGTCGTCGGTGATCGGCATATCGAGTTCCGGCAGCTCCATGTTTCCTTCGCGTAGCCGCCTGCCAAGCTTCTCCTCGTAATAGAGCCGGAAGATGTGGTGGTCATGGTTGCCGGGCACGAAGACCATGCGGCCCACGTTGTCCAGTCCGTACAGTGCGGACATGAACTCTCTTCCGCGCGACAGTGCTTCGGTGACCGGAGCCTGCCAGAAATCGAAGATGTCCCCAAGAAGCACAAGCTCGTCTATCTGCCCGAGCGACGATAGCGTCTCGATCATCGCCTCTATGGCCCGCGGGTATGTCAGAACCGCGAGCGGCGCTCCAATGTGAGTGTCAGAGATCACCGCCAGGCGCTCGAGTGTCTCAGGGGTTTCGACCTTGAGCGCGCGGCCGTGCGGGATCCTGTCGGTTATGAGCTCGATGCGCCTCCGCGCCTCGCGGGCTATCCGCCGCGAGGTCTCCATCGTGCGGCTTTCCGAAGCATGTTGCGCGGGGCCGGTGTCTTCAGGCATGTTCACCTGTATTCAGAATCGTCAGATGCATTGCGCGATTGTATCACCGGCACCTCCCGCGGTCGTTGACCGATCCCCCGCCACCCCCCACCAAAACGCAAAATGGTGCCTGGCACCGTTTTGCGTTTATTGGGGGCGGTCGAGGAAGGCGGAGTAGTCGCGAAGCGATGCGAGCGCCTTGACCGCCGGTTCGGGGGCGACGAAAACGGGGACTCCCGCCCCGCAGATATCCCGCATGCGCTCGACGAACTCGTGGTGCCCTACCGCGCAGACGACCAGTGGCTTCGTCGGGGCGTTCGCCTTGATCTCTTCGATGTGTCCGAACCAGTTGTGCCCGGTCTGCCCTCTCCTTGTGACGGCACGGAATATCGCGTAGGGAAGCACCGTGATTGCGAGCACCATGTCGATCCCGGGGTCCTCCAGCGCCGCGGTCAGCGCGACCGGGAACTGGGGGGAAGGCCCGACGTCGATCGGGTTTCTCACGTTCATCCAGCCCGGGGCTTCTTCGCGGATGCGGCCCTCGGTCGCCTCGGAGAGCGTGGGAATGTCGAGCCCGCTCGCGACCGCGGTGTCCGTCGCCATGACACCGAGGCTCCCGCTCGAGGTCACTACGGCGAGCCTGTTGCCCTTCGGGAGCGGCTGGGTCGAGAAGACCCGCGCCATCTCGACGAGCTCCTCGAGCGTGCCGGCCCGGACCGTCCCGGTCTGCTTGAAGACCGCCTCGTACACGTCGTCCTCGCCGGACATGCTCGCGGTGTGCGACGCCGTCGCCTCGCGGCCCTGCGAGGTCCGGCCGCTCTTCAGCACCAGCACCGGCTTCTCGCGCGTCACGCCCTCCAGCGTCTCGCGCAGGCGGCCGCCGTCCGCCGCGCCCTCCAGGTACATCATTATCACGCCGGTGGCGGGGTCATCCTTGAAAAAAGAGAGCATGTCGCACTCGTCGAGGTCCATCCTGTTGCCGAGCGTGACGGCCTTCGAGATGTGCAGCCAGTACTCGTGCAGCATATCCATCATCACCGCACCGAAGACTCCGCTCTGCGCGATGATCGCCGTGTTCCCCTCCTCGAGGGCCTCGTCGATGATCTCTACAGTGCTGAAGCGGTTGGAAGTGTTAACGACACCGACGCAGTTGGGCCCGATGACGCGGATGCCGTGCCGGCGGGCAGCCTCGAGCGCCTTCTCCTGCAACGCCTTGCCCTCCGGCCCGATCTCGGCGAACCCCGCGCTCTCCACTATCGCGTGACGGATGCCGCGCTTTCCGACCTCGTCAAGGACTCCGGGGGCCGCCGGCGCCGGGACGATGATGACGGCAAGGTCCACGGGGTCGGGGACCTCAGCCACGTCGGTGTAGACCTTCATGTCGTGAAGCTCCCCGCCCTTCGGGTTGACGAGGTACAGCCGGTCACCCCAGCCGAGGTGCTTCAAGACAATCGGGATACCGTAGCCGAACCCGGGGCTGCTCCTCGCCCCGACGAGGGCTACGCCACGAGGCTCGAAAAAAGGCCTGAGGTCGGGTGCTTCAGGCGTCGCCATCAAATAAGACCCGCCGTGGACAGCGCGGCTTTTATCGCGTCCTGCGCCGGACAGTCCGGCAGCTCGAGAAAGCTTCGTGCCTCGTCGTCGAACTCCCTCACCGTCGGGTCCTCCGGGACGAAACCCAGGTAATCGACGTCGGTCCTGGACGCAGCCGCCAGCGCGTCGTCCGCGCCGCGCGCCCGGTTGATGACCAGGCCGCACTTCGCCGATGGCGCGAACTTCTTCGCGACATCGCGGATCGTCTCTGCGACCTTCACGCCCTTCGCGGATGTGTCCGACACCAGCAGCACGTAGTCCACGGGCCCGAGGACCTGCCTGTTGACCTGCTCGATGCCCGCCTCGGCGTCGACGATGGTGCTCGCGAACTGGCCGGCAAGCCCCTCGATCGCGTCTTTTAATATCACGTTCACCTTGCAGTAGCAGCCAGCGTCCTCAGGCCTTCCTATGGAGAGGAACGCCAGCGGGCCACGCTCTGTCAGCGCTTCAGCCAGCAGGTAGTCGAGCGAGACGGCCAGGTCGCGCTCGTCGCGCTTGCCTTCTTTGACCTCCGCGATGATCTCCTTGCGGACGTCATTGAGTGTCTTGACCGGCGTTATGTCCAGGGCCATCGCCAGCCCGCCCGCCGGGTCCGCATCCACTATCAGCGACCGCTCTCCTTTTTCGAGAAGCGCTTTCGACGCGATCGCGGATATGGTCGTCTTGCCGACCCCGCCCTTTCCGGAGACAGCCAGTATCATTCGGTTCTCACGTCCTCTCTTCGGCGAGCTTCCTGCGTATGTCCTTGAGCTCCATAACGCTATCGCATACGTCTTTATATTCGCACGTCGTGCAGTCGAAGTTCTTTTCGGTGTACATCTTCATAAGCGCGTCGACCACGCGCCTCGCTCCGGCGGCCGTACCGGACAGGGAGTTCACCTCAATGACCGACCCGGTGACGAACAGGACTTCTGCGCCCGACACGTTGTCGAGCTCCATGATGTCGTCGACCAGCGCCGCGCCCAGGTGGCCGAGAGAGAAGCCTCCGGCGAGCGCCGCGTTCGACACCCTGCACCAGGTCGTCTGCCTGCTCGGCAGCGACCTCGGCATGAAGCCCTCGAGCCTCACGTCGTACACGGTGTCGCGCAGGTCCCTGAAGGCCTCGTACTCGTCCGCGAACTCCCCGCCAGCGACTATGACCTGGGCGAACGGGATCGTGCCTCCGCCGGCGTCGCCGGCGTCCGGTCCAACGAGGCGCACTTTGCGCCCGTCGACCACACCCGGGTCAGCCCACATCAGGAAAGTAATCGAGGCGGTGCTCGGGTTGCCGAGTTCGAGCCCGCAGTCCTCCTCGAGGACCAGGGTCTCTCCCCGGGGCCAATCGCGGAGGCCGGCGAGGTCGAAGGTCACGAGGCGGCCTGCCTCCTGCCATGCATCGATAGAGGCCCTGAGCTCATTTATCTGCGCGTCAAAGAGTCCCACGTGAAATCTCCGTCAGGAGGCGCCGGCGAGCAGCGCGGCGCCGATGGCCGCTGCGAGTGCCGGGTCGAAGGGGAACTCGTGGTAAGTCCCTCCCAGCTTCTGGATTATCAGGTCCCTGACCGGCCCGATCCTCGACACGCCGCCGGTCAGCGTGTATTCGTCGCCGGATGCGAAGCGCCTGGCCTGAGCCGCGACGATGCTCGCCACCGCCTCGCAAAGCCCCGCGACGATGTCCTCCGGCTTCTCGCCCTCGTTCACGTGGGAGACGACCTCGCTCTCGGCGAACACCCCGCACTGGCTGCTTATCACCACGCGTTTCGAGGCGCCCTCCACCGCGGCCGCTATCCCCGTCACCGGGACTCCCACAGCGCCGCTCATGACCTCGAGGAACCTCCCGGACCCCGAGGCGCACTTGTCGTTCCGCATGAAGTTTGTGATGTCCCCGTCCTCGTCGATCAGCATAGCCGTGATGCTCTGTCCACCGATGTCCACCGCCATGTTTATCTCCCGCAGAAGGTACCCGGCGGCGACAGAGACGCAGGTCACCTCGTCTTCCTGGAAATCGGTCCCGCCGATCATGGAAGCCCCGCTTCCTGTAACCCCGCACTGCTCGACCTTGCCCCGGTCGACGCCCGCTTCTTCGAGCACCCGCGACACGAGCGCTTCCGTGTCCTTCGTCACGGCGCCGGTCGTCTCCGCCACCGCGGAGGCCAGCACCTCGTCGCCGTCCATCAACACGACCTTGGTGAGCAGGTTTCCCGCGTCGATGCCCATGGTCAGCAACTCGACTCCCTCCTCGCAAGGACAGCCGCACCGTAGGCACCGATGAGCTGAGGATCGATAGGGGGAGCCAGCAGCCGGACACCGAGTATCCTCTCCAGCTCGGCCTTTACGGCGGGGTTTTTCGCGACGCCGCCGGTCATTACGACGTCCCGCTCGACCCCCACCCTCCTCGCGAGCGCGGCGACGCGATCGGCCATGGAGCGCGTGATCCCGGCAGCCACCTCGCGTTTGTCCGCGCCCCTCTGAAGGTAGTGCAGCGCCTCGGTCTCGGCGAATATGCTGCACCGCGAGCTGAGCTCGATCCGGTTGCGGGCCGATAGAGCCAGCTGGCCGAGCTCCTCGAAGCCGATGCCGAGCGTCCGGCTCATGACCTCGAGGAAGCGGCCGGTGCCCGCCGCGCACTTATCGTTCATCACGAAATCGGCAAGCTCTCCGGCGTCGTCGATGCGGATGACCTTGGCATCCTGCCCGCCGATGTCTATGACCGTCTTCACCCCGGGCATCAGCGCCCTGGCACCGAGGCCGTGGCAGGAGATCTCGCTGACGTTGGCGTTGGACATGCCTTCACCCTGTACCTTCTCGCGGCCGTATCCTGTGCTGACGCAGCAGTCGATGTCGTCCCAGGAGAGCCCGACCTCGTCGAGCAGCCCGCCCATGACCTGCCGCGCGGACTCTACCGGGTTCGGGGTCACATGGATGCTTCGGGCGGACATCTTCCCGCCCGCGGAACTCTTTGAGCGGTCGGTGTCGCGCCTCTCCTCCAGCAGGACCGCCTGCGCCGAGAGAGACCCGACGTCGATCCCGGCGAATACGACCTTCCCGTCGAGCGCGCTCAACTGGAGGCCGGCTCCGCGGCCGTCTTCTTCCGCCCCTTGGAGCGTGAAGGCTTCTTCCTGGAGTCTTTGACGACGACGTTCCTGATGAACTCGTCGATGTCGTTCTGGATGTTCGTGATCGGCGTCACCCTGCTGAGCCAGGCGTCGCCCTGCAGGGTGAGGGTCGGCGCGCCTGCCCGCTCCATCAACTCCTTCTGGACGATCGATATGACGCTCCAGGTCTGCTTGCAGGCGTGGTGCCCGGAGAATATCGCGCAGTTCGCTCCCATGTCGCGCGCAAGCTGCACCGCGTCGTCTATCCAGGCGACGGACATCGATTCCGCGCCCATCTGCCTGGTCATCGGGAACGTGCGGGCCGCCTCGCAGATCCCCTCGAGCATCTCCTGCTTCGAGCCCGTCGGTATCGGCTCCGGGAAGAAGAGGTCCAGGACGTCGAACAGGTAGGTGTAGCCCTGTTCCTCCATCCAGTTGAAGAGCCCTCCGAAGTCCGTGTAATAGCCCACGTAAAGCCAGCCGCAGCGTGCTTTTTCCTCCGGGGCGGGGTACTCTCCCGCCGCCAGCCGCTTCTTCGCTATGTCCACCATGACCTCGAGAGTGTGGACCGCCTCGGGCTTTCCCCACATGGTGAAACGCGTCGCGTACTCGAAGAAGCTGAAGAGGTTCGGCACCGGGCAGGGCACCTCTTTCTTGAGCTCCCACAGCTCGTAGTTGAGCTCCGCGGCCCTGTTGCAGTTGAGCACCACGTCTCGAAGCCGCTCTTCGGATATCTCCTCGCCGACGAACTCCTCGAGCTTCGCGACCATGCCGAAGAAGTTCTTGCGGTAGAGCTCCCTCCCCCGCTCTCCATCATCCACAGGCTTCTCGAGGATGATCTGTGGGATGCCGAGGTAGTTCGCCACGAACTCGTGGATCTTGGAGTTTGCGTCGCATGCGCCGGCCGTGCAGGAGATGATCGCGTCGGCCTCCATGTCCCCGCCCGCGAGCATCGAGCCGAGCTCGATGGTCGAAGAAGAGCAGAGGTGGTCGGGGATACCGATCCCCATCGCCTCGTCCCAGTAGTTGTTGCCCTTGCCCTCGATCGCGTTACCGCCGAGGGTCGACAGGACCTCGCTTGTCAGCGGAACTGCGTTCTCGAAGGCGTGGACCAGCTCCGGCACGAAGTTGAACGGGACCAGTATCACTTTCTTGCCCTGCGCCTTGGCGTCGATGGCGTTTTTCATCCACTGCCCGCACATCTTCAGGAAAACGAGGCTTGCGACCCTTACCCTGGCTTCCATGAAGCCATTCAGGGTGTTGGCGACGTCAGGGGGCAGGAAATTCGCTATGCCTCTCACTTCTTCGTCGCTCATGTCGTCGGGAGCGCGCATCACCACGGACAACAGGTCGTACACCCTGCTGAACAGTCCGGGCAGCTTCGGATTCGTCCGCTGGGGATCACCCAGCTCCAGGAGTTGCGCCATCAGGCTTCCTCTCTTTTCTTGCGGCCGACCTTGCGCCTCGTGGTCTCTGTCTTGCTCGCGACCACGTTTGTGACGAACTCGTCTATGCGTTGCTGGATGGCGCTCATCGGCGTCATCCTCTCGAGCCAGGAGTCACCCTCGAGCGCGAGCAGCGGCACGCCTGCCCGCTCCATCATCTCGGTCCTCAGTATCGACAGCACGCTCCAAGTCTGCTTGCAGGAGTGGTGCCCCGAATATATCGCGCAGTCGGCATTGAGCTCCTTCGCCACGTACAGCGCGTCCTCGAGCCACGACATCGACATCGACTCCCCGCCCACCTGCCGTGTCATCGGCATGTTGATGGCCTCGGTCGCGAGGCCGCGCAGGATGCTCTCCCTGCTCGATGTGTCGATGGGCTCCGGGAACAGCAGGCCCAGCCCGTCCGCAAGGTAAGAGTAGCCCTTCGACTCCATCCAGTTGAACAGGTTCGCGAGGTCGAAGTAGTAGCTCGTGTAGACGAGCAGGCACCTGGCGACCTCTCGCTCCGCCGGGTACTCGCCGGCTGCGAGGCGCCTCTTCGATACGTCCACCATCGTGTTCATGCAATCGATCCCGGCGTCCGTGCCCCACATCGAAAAGCGCACTCCGTAAGTGTAGAGCGCGAACAGGTTCGGGACCGGGCACGGCGACGCCTTGTGCAGGTCCCAGAGGTCAAAGAACAGCTCGGCACACCGGTTTGTCTTCTCAGCGACCGGCAGCAGCTTCTCATATGTCAGATCCTCCTCGAAGAACTCCTCGAGGCGTCCGACCAGCAGCAGGTAGTTCTTCTGGAACTGCTCGATGCCGCGCTCGGAATCGTCGACCGGCTTCTCCAGCAGGAACTGGGGGATGTCGTGGTAATGGGATACGAACTCATGGATCTTCGCGTTTATGTCACACGAGCCAGCCGCGCTGGACACCAGCGCCTGCGGGCGGAAATCGTCGCTCGCCAACATCGAGCCCAGCTCGATGGAGTTGGACGAGCAGATATGGTCGGGCAGCCCGAGGCCGCGCGCCATGTCCCAGTATCTCTCTCCCCGCCCCTCCAGCGCGATGACGCCAAGTGACGAAAGCAGCTCGCTGGTTATCGGGTAGGCGTTGTCGAACGCGTGGAGCAGCTCTGGCGGGAAGTTGAACGGCACCAGCACCGCCTTCTTACCCTGCTCCGGGGCTTCCTTCGCCTGCTGGAGCCAGCCGGCAAGCATCTTCATGAACGCCAGGCTGCCTTCCCTCAAGTGCGGCTTCAGCATCGCGGTGAGCGAGTGCGCCGAGTCTGGAGGAAGGACCTTCATCAGGCCGGTTATCTCCTCGTCGCTCATCGTGTCAGGCAGCATGTTGATGACCGCGAACAGGTCGGAGACGCGGTCGAAGAGCCCGACGGTCGGAGCGGCGGCGACCTTCAGCGCGGTCATCGCCTTCCTCCTATCCTTTCGAGGAACGCCTGCACCCTGGTCCTTATCCGGCCGGCGTCGGCGGCTGACCCGTACTCCTTCTCCAGCGTCAGGACGGGCATGCCTTCCTTCTCGAGCGCCAGTCTCATCTGCACGTTGTCCACCCCGTGGACGTCGCAGAACTTATTGTGAACCGCGATCACCCCGTCGACGTTCCACTCCTCGATGGCGTCCTTCACGTACTGGAGACGCCGGGGGAAGTCCTCGTACATCCTCGGGCACAGGAGCTGCTCGAGATACATCGAGGCGATTGCGCGGACCGGGTCTGCCCCGGTGTCGATCGGGGTCCAGAAAGCCCGCGAGCCGTAGCACATCGCGTCGGAGACGACGAGCCCGCCGAGCGACTCCATCTCGTGCACCAGCATCGGCTCGTCGGTGGCCGCTCCTATCAGCAGGAGGCGCGCGTTGTAGTCGCCGACCCCCGAGCCCTTGCGCTCGTCAACGACCGCCGAGCAAAGCTCGAGGAACTCGTCGGAGGACACCGCCGACGAAAGCAGGACGAGCGCCAGCGCTTCCTCACCGGTGAACGGCGGCTCCTCCGCTTTCCTCGATTCGTACATGTCCCGAAGGCTCGCCCGGATCTTCTCCTGGCTCGCTATCGCGCCGCGCAGGTCTTCGTCGCTTATCTCTTTGCCGGCTGCCTCGCCGATCGCGTCCCTGTAGAGGGCGATCTCCTCGACGAAGTACTCGACAGCCCCTTCATCGACCAGGTGAGGCACCTTCAGGTAATGGAAGAAAGGAACCGGCTTGACGTACTGCCAGTTCTCGAACATGCCCCGCAGGTGGTCGCAGCCGTTCGTTTCGATAAGCCCGTCCAGGAAATCGTAGGTGCCGTCGAGCCCCAGCTGAAGACACGATCGGCAGAACGAGCAGTTGAACCTCGAGAGGTGCGAGTCGGCGATGTCTGTGTCAGGATTTCCGAGGGCGCGGATCCGGTAAGGCAGCACCCCCGCCGCCTCGATTATCTCCGGAGGCGTCGCGACACACGCGTAGCCGAAGACCTTGCCGCCACCTTCTTTCCACGACCGGACGGCCTCGTTCTCTATGGTTGCGGTCAGTTCCTTGATCCTCTGCATCGAATCACTCATATCGATCACCGCCCCGCCTTCAGCGCGCGGAGCCTGTCCGGCAACCGCCCGAAGACGAATCGCACGACGCTCCACGCGGCCGACAGGCAGGACTTGAGTATTGCCTCGCCCTTCTCGGCGTTCGCGAGCATCCCGTCGGTCACACCCTTGACCAGCTTCGTAGCCGCGTCGGACAGCTCGCGCGTGTCGACAGCGGACAGCAGCCGGGCCACGTAGTCGCGGACGGTCGCCACGGACGTCACCGACGAGTTGAAAGCACGCAGCGCGTCGTTGACCCTCCTGCCGACCTGCTCCGGCTCGAGGATGTGCATCAGCGCCGGGCTTGACCTGGCCACCCTGGCGGCTTCTACCATCGAGCCCGTGAACAGCAACTCGAGCCGGTCGAAGTCCAGCTTCGAGAAGACGCCTTCTCCGAAGAGCGCGTCGAAATCGGGGTTGGCCTCGCGGAAAGCCAGGCCCAGGTCGACCCAGGCGTTCAAGGCCCTTCCGATCTCGGCAGGTTCCATCGAGTCGAGCATCGCGGCGCCCATCCTCTTCAGGGTGCCCGGCGGTACTTTCCCCATCTCGATGAACACGCCCGTAAGGGCCCTGGCTATCACCTCGGTCAGCTGCCCTCCTGTCCGGGCGAACAGGACCATCATCTCATCGTCCCTCGCCGCGATGCCTGAAAGCACGCCGGCCATCGTCTCCACGTCCTCGGCGACCGCGACCAGCATCGCCGCGACCTGCTCGGGGTCGGTCTCGTCGAGCATCCTGCTCATGAACCCCGAGAACACCGCGCGGAACCTGGGCTCCTCGCCCCCGAGGACCTTGTTGCCCTCGTGCAGGCTGTTGACCTGCCGGGCCACGGCGGTCAGCCCCCGGCCGATCTCCTCCGCGTCCAGCTCGTCGATGATGTTGAAGAGCGCGCTTGCGAGGATCTCCGCGGGCAGGTCCATCGAGTCGACGAACTTCGCGAACAACCTGATGAGCGTGTTCATGAGAGGCGGGAGCATCCCGACGATGTTCGCGGTGAGGACCGGGTTCTCCATCATCAGCTCGATGGCTTCCCCTGTCGTTGATGTGACCAGCTCGCACCACCACTCGAACGCCTCACGCGCCTTGCCGAAGTCGGTGTTCTCCATGAAGGCGCGTGTCGCCAGCGCGAGCGGCTCATCGACAGGCGCTTTCTCGTCGCGCATCTTGAGCAGGAGGACAGAGACCGAGTTCATAGACCCGGCGAGCTTCGCCCCGTCCAGGCCGGACATCACTTCACTCAGCAGCTTAAGCCTCTCCTCCTCCGGCAGCCCCGAGACGTAATCGGAGAGCGCCGCGGAGAGGGCCGCGGCGGACATCAGCAGGTTGAACCGGCCCACCAGGATCGCGCGTGCGAGTTCGGGGTCGTCCCTGACGGCCGATTCAACGGCCGCGGGCTCGATGTCGAGCATGAAGTTCCGAATCGCCTCGCGGCTCTTCTCTGGCGATGCCACCTTCTCGTCGGCCATTGGCTAATTACCTCCTGTGTCAGTCGGCGCCATGCCGGCGCCGCCCGCCGTCTTCCCCGTCACGCGCTTCGCCGCCGAGAAAAGCCACCCGGCGGCGGACAGTATGCATACTCCGATCGCCTTCGCCGCGGAGACCGCGGCCCTGAACAGCTCGGCACCGTCCGTGCTCCGCAACACGTCTCGCAAGACGTATGGGTCTTTCGCGACGCGCCTGTTGAAAGCCCTTGCCGCAAGCGTCAGCGCCTGCCCCATGGCCTTCGCGTCGAGGCCCTCGGTCCCCGGCGAAGTCTCCAGCTGCGACATCATAGAAACCGTGGCCTTGAAGAGCGCGTTCGCCGACGACTGGATGCAGTCCGCGACCCTTCGCCTGAGCTCCTCTGAGGCGAAGAGGCCGTCGAATACCGGCCCGTACGCCTCAGGCATGTCAGCAATCTTCGAGGTGTCGATGCCGTCGATGAGCTGTGCCACGAAATCCTGCAGGAGCGGCGCGGGAAAACCGGAGAGGCTCCTGCCGAGCTCGAGCGCCGCTTCCGTCAGGTAGTTCACGTATCGAGGTGACGCGCCGGCCATCGCGAGGCCGAATGCCGTGTCTTCCCACAGCAGCGTGTGGACCAGTGCCGCCGCCGAGTCGGGCTCGAGCCCGAAGGCGTTGGTCTTGATGAGCTCCACGAACGCCGGAGTCCTTATGACTTCCGCGAGGATCCTCGACCCGGCGCCGGCAAGCGGCTCGCCCTTCTCATTCATCACTGCCACCAGCCTCCTCGAACGCGTCCCGCCAGGCGTCGGCGAGCGGCGTCACGACCCCTTCCACGAACTCAGGGTTCTCGCTTGCCGCCTGCCTGATACCCTCGGAAAAAGCCTTCACTGCGCGGTTCGCCGGACTTCCCTCGACGATCGACTCCCGGCCGATCCTGCCCATCCAGGCGGACACCATCGGCAGCGTCTGCTCGACCAGCTTCTCGGACGCCGAGAAGTCATCGCGGGCGAAGCCTTTTGCCACGTCGAGCCGCAGCCCTTCCAGCGACTTCCTGAGACCCTCGTCCTCGGTCAGAGAGATCGAGGCGATCAGCTCGAGCACGCCAGCGAGCGCGGAGCCCAGCGCCTCGCCGTCGAGCTTCCCGACGGCGCCGGACGCGAAGTCGGTCAGCAGCGGCTGCGGCATCTTCGACATCTGTACCATCAGCTCGTCCAGCGCGATGACGCACGCGTTAGCGATGTCCGGCGACGACCCGGCGAGCGAGAGGAAGAACGCTATGTCCTCCCACATCAGGGTCCTGACGAGCAGGCGCGCGCTCTCGGGGTCTAGCTCGGAGATGATGATCCCGACGCTCCGCTTGAAGCGCGGGGTCTTCAAGAGCTCCCTCATTATCCTGGCGAGCCCGTCTATCGGCCCGGGCCGCGCCTCGTCCGAAGACGTCGTCACAGCGTCTCGCAATCGTAGAAGAACCGCGCCACTTCCATCTGGCACAGCTGCTTGCCGCCCATCCACAACTGGACGATCTTCAGGTCGCGCCAGTGCTTCTCGACATCGTTCGTCCTGTCGCAACCGTAAGCTCCCATGAGGTCTATCACCCGGCCGAGGTCCTCGACGGCCCTGTCGCAGGCGAAGTATTTGTACGCCCTTCCCTTTGCCACCATCTCCTCGGACCACCTGTCACCATAGAGGTCGGGCCTGTCGATCATGCGCGCGTACTGGTAGCCGACGATCCTGATGATCTCCACGTCTCTGGCGAAGTCCGCCAGCACGCCCGCCACGTCATCGTTCTCTTTCAGAGGCTTCCCCCTGAACGTCTTCTCGCTCGCGAACTCGCGAAGTATCTCGAACACGTTCATCATCGCGCCGCACACGAACGAGATGCTCCCGAGGTTGCCCATGGTGATGACTTCCTTGAAGTACTTCATGTCATCGCCGGGCCCGCAAGCCCTGTACCACGAGGGGACGCGGACGTCCTCGAACCAGATGTCGCCGTTCTTGTCGGCCGCCATCCCGGCCTTCTGATACGGGCCGCCCTGCGTGACACCGGGCAGGTTCGCCGGCACGAAGATGAACGCGAAGTCGTCCAGGTCGGTCGAGCCGGCCTTCGTCGTGCAAACGACCCCGAAAAGATCGGCCACTCCGCCGGAGTTCGTGGGCCACAGCTTGTGGCCGTTGATGACCCACTCGTCGCCCTCGAGGACAGCCGTTGTCTGGATCGTCGAACCTTTCACTATCTCCATGTTCTCGATATCAGCACCGCCTTGCGGCTCGGTCATCGCGTTCGCGGCGAAGACCGGACGGTCGGTCTCGCAGAACATCGGGGCGAACTCCTCGCAGAGCCGTCGGTTCACGTGCGGCTCGTTGCAGATCATGATGAGAGGCCAGAACAGGACGCCGAACGCGACCGCGATCGCGGAGTCCGCGCGCGCGATCTCCTCGAAGCCCCGCATGCAGAACGTGCCGATATAGCCCGAGCGGCCGAGCGCCATGCCCCCGAGATCCTCAGGGAACAGCAGCCTCTGCAGGCCGAGCTCCCCCTGGAGCCTTGCGAACGCGGGCTCGATGAGCCGGTGGTCCTTCCAGTCCTCGTCGAACTCTCGACGGTGTGGCATCACGTAGTCTTCCGCCCACGTGCGCATGATGCCGCGCAGGTAGTCGTCGAGAGGCGAGAGATACTCGAGCGGCCTGGTGAACCCGTCTGTGTCCTTCATGCTCTCCTCCTGAGCGCAGTTACCTAAACCGTCTTCAGCCCGAAGTAATGTCTCGCCATGTCGACGAGCGCCGCGGTCTCCGGGACCACGACCGCTTCGAGATTTTTAACATCGCGCCAGTAGCGCTCGAGGTTCCACTCGGTCGCGTACCCGGCGGACCCCATCAGCTCCATCGTCGCGTCCATCGCGCGCATCGCCGCGCCCGTGGCTCCTTTGAACACCGCCGTCGAGGTGGCGTGCATGGCCGGAGCCCCGGGCGGGCCGTACACGTCCGGCTTCGAGAGCATCCTGGCCAGCTCGTACGTGAGCATCCTGGTCCGGGCGATGTTAGCGCCGACCTCGCCCATGATGGATGCCACCAGCGGGTTCTCCTTGAACACCTGTCCTTTGCCCTTGATGACGCGGGTATCTCCCCACTCCTTCAGGATGCCGTACGTCGCGAGCAGGGCCCCGCTGGTCACGGCGGCACAGAAGAGGTAATAGCGGTTGAGCACGGCCAGGAACTTCTCGGGGCCGGCGCATACAACGTCTTCAGCGGGCAGTCCGATCGAATCGAGTGAGAGCTCCGCGTTGTCGCTGGCTGCGAGGCCGGTCTTCAGGAATTCACGACCTGGCTTGAGGCCTTCCGCCTGCCGGCTCACTATGCCGAAGGCCGGGCCTTTGCCGGAGTCGAAGGCGATGGCAAAAAGGGCGGCGCTCGCTCCGCAGCATTGAGGCCTTACGTTTGTTCCGCTCAGCGAGAACCCTTCACCGTCGCGCTCGGCGGCCACCTGGTAAGAGAGCCCGTTGAACCGCTCCAGCCCTGCGCCCTTCGAGTCGGAGTAAGAAGGAAGGACCAGCGCCCCGACCGCCGGCTCGCCGCCGGTGAAGAACGAAGCCAGCCTCTCGAGCAGGGTGTCGTCGCGTCCCGGCTCGAGGGTGAAAGAGGATATCAACGCCAGTGTGTTCGCCGCTACGAAACCGATCCCGGTGTCCGCCGTCCCGACCGCCTCCAGCGCGGCGCACGCCGTCATCACTGATTCGGGGGTGTCCATCCCGCCGCCGCCCAGCCGCTCCGGCACCATCATCGACTGGAGCCCTATGTCCGCGAAGAGCGACCTGGTGGCCGGGGCCAGCAGACCGTCGCGGTCCTCACCATGCTCCAGCCTCTTCGAGGACACCTCGCGCTCGGCCCAGCCCGCTACGGTGTCCGCCATCGTCGTGTCGACGGTGTCGAGCCACTCGACCGGGACAGGAAATACGTCACTTAGTATCATCTTCTCATCCTCCCGGGACCGGGCGCTCCCGCGCCCCGTCCATCTACGCTGCCCGCTCCAGCAGTCCCATCAGGTGCAGCTCCACGAAGTCCCTGGACATCTCATCGATGTCGTAACGGTCCACGCCCGCGCTGATGTTCCTGCCCAGGTGCACGAGCCCGCCGACCACGAACTCCGCGGACCTCCTCTCCTTGACCTTCCTGATGACCCCGGTCCGCTCGCCGAAGACGATCATCCTCTCGAACTGATCTGTCACGCGCTCCTCGAAGTTGTGGAACAGCGCGGTCATGTCGGAATCGATACCGACCAGCTCGTGGAGGAAGGTCTTGGTCATGCCCTTGTTCTGCTCTATGTAATGGAACACCTCGGACATCATCGCCGTGATGTCGTCCACTATCATTACCTGCGTGGGGTCCCCGCGCTTGAAACCTTCGATGACTTCGTCGACGCCGGCCTCGACCCGCTCGAGGATCTCGTTCATGATCCCGGTCATGACCTCGACGAAGAGTTCGCGCTTGCTGGAGAAATATGAGTAGAAAGTGGAGCGGGCGACGCCGGCCATCTTGATGATGTCCTCTACCGAGGCGTTGTGGTAGCCCAGGCTTGGGAACACCCGGCTGCTCGCCTTGATAATCGCTTCCCGCTTCCCGTTCTCAGAGGACACGCCCACCGCCGTTGCCGAACAGACATGTATGTTCGGTTTATATACCGCTTCGCGGCGGCGGTCAAGCCCGTCAGCGATATGAGCTCAATTACATTCATAATTAGCGGACGGGCAGCGGCTCAGGGCTCATCGCCGCACATGACTGGCGGGAGCCGGGAGACGACCGTCGAAATACTATGAGTTCCGACGGCGACGTGGGGTGGATGAGTGGACGGGAAAAAAGCCAGCAGGCGCAGCATAAGGACAGGGCTGGCGATCATCGTCATATTGAGTGCCGCCGCGATACTCCTGCTCGTCTTCCTGACCATGAACCGCAAGACCTGGACGACGCTGGGCCGGATGAACCCCATATTCCTGGTGGTGGCGATGCTGCTGGTCGTCAGCAAGTGGCTGATGCTCACGTACCGCTCGAGGCTGCTCGTCCGCGCCTCCGGCTCACACCTTTCGTACGGGAAGATCGCCAAATCCGTTCTGGGCGGCAGCTTCGTCGGCTCGGTGACGCCTTTCCGGGCGGCCGGGATCCCGACGGAGATCTACTTCCTGCACGAGTACGGCCTGCCCGGCGCGCAGGCGTCAGCCGTTGTGGCAAGCGGCGCCGCGCTTTCCATCCTCGTCTTCACGCTGTCGCTGCCCGTCGTCTTTATATTGAGCGCGAGCAAGATACACGTGAGCCTCGGCATGCGTTCCCTCCTCATAGCGGCCGGCATCCTCGCCGCGTTCGTCTTCCTCGTCATCGCTTACTCGATGAAGAACCCGGAGCGCGTATCGAAGAGGGTCGAGACGAGCTCGCCGGCATGGCTCAAGCGCCGGAAATGGTACATACGCTGGGTCGAGGCCTTCTTTCACTCCCTCGGTGATTTTTCGATGAGCCTGCGCACCATCATCGGCTCACGAAGGTCCTATCTCTACGGGTCGATCGCCCTTACCCTGGTCGCATGGCTATCCGAGTTCTTCATAGCGCCCGTGATCCTCTGGGGTCTAGGTTACCCCGGGCTGTTCTGGAAGGCGGCACTGGCACAGATGGTCGTCACCGCCCTCTTACCCTTCGTCCCTATTCCGGGTGCCGCGGGAGCGGCGGAGGCGGCGTTCGCTACCGTCTTCGTGGCTTTTGTGCCGGCAAGCCTTGTAGGGTTCGTCACTCTCGCCTGGCGTTTCTTCGATTTCTACATGGTGCTCCTCGGTCTTGGAATTGGTTTCATCCTGGCCGTGAGAGACGTCGGAAGGCTTTCCCGGGCCGAGGGGGATGAGGAAGACCCAGAAGAACAGGGCGAGCCGGTCAGGGCTGGAATCTGACAAGTTCTCCCCCCGCTTGATATATTTATCCTGCCCGTTTCCGGACAGGAGGATTGATTTGGTGTTTTTCAAGCGCGAGGTAGAAGTGGAGACTCCCGGCAGAGCGTCCGCGCTCGCGTCGAAGGGCGCGATGGCGGCCGGCGTCATCGGCGCCGGATACGTGGCGGGCCGCGCGATGGCCGTCAGTGCGTCCTTGAGCGAACCCAGAAGACCCTTCGAGTGGAGACCGGAGCGCGGCAAGTCGGTCCTCCTCAAGCGCGCGAACGTCATCGACGTGGTACGCGGGCAGGTGCTCAAGGAGCGCGGCGTACTGTTCAAGGACGGACAGGTGACCGGGGTCCTTGCGACGCGTGATGTCGAGAAGGCCCAGGCCGACACTGTGATCGACTGCCAGGGTCTCTTCCTCATCCCCGGTCTCATCAACTGTCACTGCCACCCGCTCATGCCAGGCTCATTCGTAAGCCCTGGCGTGATCCTTTCGGTCAAGCGACAGGCCGTAAGAAACTTCGAAGAATGCGCGCTGCGCGGTATCACAACATTACGCGATACAAGCTCGTTGTCGCGCATAATCCAGGATGTCTCCGGGCGCATCGAGGCGTTCGACATGCTCGGGCCCAGGATCGTCTCCTGCGGGCCCGTCATAGGCGCACGTGGCGGCTATCCCGATTTCTCGAGACAGCTGCCCGGCTGGCTGGCGGAGAAGTATGGCGACATGACCATCTACGCAGACACGCCGGACGAGGCGCGCGACGCTGTCCGCAGGTCGGTGGAGCAGGGCGCGAGGTTCATCAAGATATTCTTCGACGACAGGTCACTCTTCTTCGGTCGCAAACCTCTGAACGTTATGGACGACGAGACGGTCAAGGCGCTGCTCGACGAGGCGCACAGGCTGGGACGGCGGGTCGCAGTACACCAGAGCGAGGTCGAGGGCTTCAGGCGGGCAGTCAGGCTCGGCGTCGACGACTTCGAGCACGTTCCCATGGACGGGGTGCTCGAGGACGAGGACATCGCCGCCTTCATGGCCGGCGACCACTGCATCACTCCTACCGCCTCCGTCGCCATGGCGCTGGGCGTCGCGCCGGATGGTCACCCATCCAGGCTGGACCCGGTAGTCGAGTCCATGCAGCGGCAGAGGGAGAAGATGGCGCGGCGCGATTTCCCGGCCGTCGCCGAGGCCTCGATGGTGAAGTCGAACCGCAAGACGGCGGACCTGTATCTCTCGGGCAAGGCAGAGGGCGCGAAGTTCAACTCGATGCTTTTCGACAACATGCTCTTCATCGAGGCCATCGAGACGGCCAAGCCGAATGTCGGGAAGTTGATAGAGGCCGGAGCAAGGGTCTGCTGCGGAAACGACGGCGGCGTCCCTCTCCTCTACCCGGCGCTCCTGCTCGGAGAGATGGAGACGATGTCACTGCTCGGCATGCCCAACGCCGACATCCTGCGGTCCGCGACGGTGAACGCCGCGAGGCTGCTGGACATGCAGGACGAGCTGGGCACGCTCGAGGCCGGGAAGCTGGCCGACATGGTGGTCCTGAGCGCGAACCCGCTCGAGGACATCAGGGCGATCGACCGGATCGAAGGGGTCTTCCGCTCGGGCACGCTGCTCGTCAAAGGGGCACGACTCATCATCTGATGGTGATGGGGTCAGGTCTTGAATCGTGAATCCAAAGACCTTTCTGATTATCGGAATTAGACCTGATTCACGATTCAAGACCTGACCCCATTCTGTTATCATTTTCTTTCACACGAAACCGAGCGGCGGGGGTTAAGTCATGGAAAAGAATCAGCTTCTCTTTTATGAGACTCTTCGCATGCTCGTCGGCCCCCTCATCAAGGCCAGGATGCGCCTTCACATCGAGGGGCAGGAGAACGTGCCGGACCTTGGCCCCGCCGTGATCGTCTGCAATCATCGCTCGGGCATCGACCCGATCATCCTCGCCTACTCGGTCCCCAACCGTTACATACAGTTCGGCGCGGCCTCCTGGTCGTGGAACATCCCGGTCTACGGCCAGCTTCACAAGTGGCTCGGCGCGTTCCCCTTGAACCTGTCCGGCGGAGAAGGCGCGCGCGACCAGCTCGCGAAAGGACTCGAACTGCTCGAGCAGGGCGAGCTCGTCGGCATCTTCCCTGAGGGCGGCGAGACGATACTGGACCCGGGCAAATCCGAGAGGATCAAGAGGTTCAAGACCGGCTTCGCGAGGCTCGCCCTCGAGGCGCGCGTCCCCGTGATCCCGGCGGCGGTCATCGGACTGTCGGAGCGCCGGCTCCCCTCGCTTCCCGGCTCATACGTCGAGAAGATCGCCAAGATGCCCGGCAACAAAGGGGAATACTCGGCCATCGTCTACAAGCGTGCAATGTGCCGCATCGGGACCCCGATCGACCTGGGCGAGCTTTACGACGAGCCGATAAGCCGCAGCCTCCTGGACATGATCTCCAACAAGATGCGCCAGGTCATCACGCGGCTCTACAACGGAGAGGACCTGGACCGTTTCATGTACGGCAAGATCCCGTTCGACTTCGCCAACGAGCGGGTCGGCGCCCCGCGCAAACTCCTCTGACCTGACATGCACGCCATGTCGTTCGAGCCTGAGGTCGAGAAGGCGGTAAAGCAGGCGCGTAACGCTTCGTTTGTGTACAGGACGTGGCTGTCCAGCATGACGCTCGTCGTGATCTTCACCGGCCCGATAATATTTTTAACAGCTGGCTCCCTCCAGGTCTTCCGCGGCCATTTGAACGGGATCAACATGATAAGCATCCTGATCTACTTCATCGGTGCCGCCCTCTGCTTCTTCATCGGCTACTTGCTGTTTATCTCGAACCGCCTGAAGCAGTACCGTTCCCTGTTACCCGGGGCCAACAGAGACGTCAAATACGAACGCGCGCAATTCGACAGGTTCGCGAGGGCGCTATCCGGCGCATGCACGGGTTTGGGGATCCCACCGGCGGGTCTGTTCGTGATCGACTTCCCGACGCCGAACGCGCTCGCGCTCAAGGTAGAAGGAGAAGCGGCGGTCGCGGTAACGCGAGAGATGCTCGAGGCCGGTCTTTCCAACACGGAGATCGAGGCTGTGATGACAGATGAAGCTTGCAGGATCGTCACGCGGGACCTGTTCTCGACCACCTGGCTGGCGGAGCCGCGCTGGCTGTTCTCGGCACTCGCATTCGTCGTACTGGTACCCCTGGTAATCGGCGCAACGCGTTGGTACCCTGGTGCATACATAGTTATGGGCGCTCTTGCCGGTTTCATGTACTCGACGATGATCGTCAGTTTTCTCTACATATCGAGGATGCGCAGGACCTGGGATCAGAGGCTCGGGAACACTGACCTGCCGTCGACAGCCTCGGCCTTCTTCCGCGCCGGCACTATCCTCGCCGATTCACTCGCTTCGAAGACGACCGGTCAACCTGAGTCGATGAGGACCGCGATACAGAAGATATCCGAAGTGGTTGTTTCTCGCGAGCATAACCCATGGCAGTATTACACCTTCGACCGGTTGTTCGTGCCCATCTTTCAGACCATGAAGCCAGCGTTCGGCGGCCTGGCGTTTGACACCGTTGGTCCTTCGGCCGCAGGGACGAGAGAACGTGACGCGGCACTGCACCGTGGGTTCGTGGCGACCCGCCTTGAAAACCTGATACTGATCCAGAGGGGCACCTGGAACGCGTTCGAGGAAGTGACGGGCGGCACGGTACGGACCCAGCCCGGCGGCTGGGAATAAAAAAGGGGCGGCCGGTGTGGCCGCCCCGATTGTTTGTTCGTCCTTCTTCTCTAGTCCTTGCCCACGATCGCGATGCTGCAGACGTTCTGGTTGGGGACGCCGCCCAGGTTGTGTGTGAGCCCGTACTTCGGGTTCTTGACCTGGCGCTCCTCCGGCCAGCGGCCCAGCAGCTGGTTGTACATCTCGAAGAGCATCCTCAGGCCTGACGCGCCGATCGGATGGCCGAAGCACTTGAGCCCGCCGTCGGGCTGGCACGGGATCTGGCCATCCAGGTCGTAGAAGCCGGCCAGGATGTCGTCCGCCGCGGTGCCGGGGGCGCTGATGTGGAGGTCCTCCATCGTACAGAACTCGGTGATGGAGAAGCAGTCGTGCACCTCCATCATGCTGATCTCCTCGCGCGGGTTCTTTATTCCGGCCTCGTCGTACGCCCTCTGGGACGCCTTCTGCGTCGTAACCATGCCGGCGCCGTCCCACTCGGTGTAGTAGGTCTCCGCGCCCGATGACACGGCGATCTGCAGGGCTTTGACCTTGACCTGCTCCGCGTCCGGCTTGATCTTCTTCGCGATCTCAGGCGTCGTCACGATGGCGCACGCCGAGCCGTCGCTGACCCCGCAGCAGTCGAAGAGGCCGAGCGGGTAAGCGATCATCGGGGCGCCCATGATCTGCTCGATCGGGATCGCCTTGCGAAGGTGCGCCCGCGGGTTGTTGACGCCGTTCTGGTGGCTCTTCCACGAGATGTGCGCGATGGCTTCCTTGATCTTGTCCATCGGCACGTTGTACTTCGCCGAGTACCCTGTCGCGAGCTGCGCGAAAAGGCCCGGCGCCGTCGCGTTCGGCCCGAACATCGCCTGGTACTGCCCGAAGGCGGGCGAGTCCGGCAGGCCGCCGTAGCCGGTGTCCTTCAGTTTCTCGACTCCCTGTGCGATCGCAATGTCGTAAGCGCCGCTGGCCACGCCGTAGCATGCCCCGCGGAACGCCTCTGTGCCCGACGCGCAGAAGTTCTCGGTGCGTGTGACCGGTATGTATGGCAGCTTCAGGGCAGCGCCCAGGAAGTTGCCTCCCTTTCCGATGTTGATCTCGTCTATATGGCTGCCAAGCCATGCAGCCTGGATGTCCTTCTTCGCTATTTGCGCGTCTTCCAGGCACTCGATGAAGGCCTCGACGGCCAGGTCCTCGGGGCTCGCTTCCCAGCGCTCCCCGAACTTCGTGCACCCCATGCCCAGGATGACTACCTTGTCCCTGATTCCCTCAGCCATTTACTATGCCTCCTCCGTTGCCGGTACGGCTTTCCAGAAGTAGTTCGTGATATCCCTTGCCCTGTCCCGGTACTTCACCCTGAAGCTGAAGTCGACCGGCCCGCCGACCTTGATGTCGTCGAGCGTGCAGTCGGTGAAGTCCAGGATGTACTTGCCGCCGCCATTGATGTTCACCGCGCCGTATATCGCCGGCGGGTTGATCGTCGCGGCCAGCATGTCCGACGTGAAGCTGAATATGTTGCCGCCCTTGTCCGCCAGGTAGACCGGCTCGCTCTGGTCGACAACACCGCACTCAGGATGCACGCATATCCTCTGCGGCGGGAACTGCTGGGTGCCGCAGGCCGTACACTTCGTGCCCACGAAGCCGAGGACGCTCTTGTGCTCGCGCCACATCAGCGACCAGCGGGTCCACTTGTTCTCCTCGCCACGAAGGCCCAGCTCGACCGGCACCATCTCGCGCCAGGTCAGGTACTTCACGTAGTTGTCGAGGTCGGCACGCCTCGCGAGCGAACCGGCGATCCCACGCCGCTTGGGCATCTTCTTGATCGCGTCGGTCACCTCGAACGCGAGCGCGTCGCAACCGCTGCCGTAGCTGATGAGCATCAGCTTGTCGCCCGGCTGCGCCTGCTCCAGCGCCGCCACGAACATGGTCAGCGACTGCGCTGAGCCCGTATCTCCGACTATCGCCTGCATGTTGTCCTGGACCTGCTCCGGCGCCAGCCCGAGCTTCTTGTTGATGGCCTTGCGGGCGCCACCGTAGTAGCACGGGTAGATGACCTTGCTGTAGTCCGAGATCTGAGTCCCGGTCTTCTCGCAAAGCCCCGCGATGGCTTCCGGTATGAACTGGCCGAAGCCTACGTCACGGATCCATCGCTCTTCCCACTGCCTGTCGTACTTCGCCTCGGCCCCACGCATGTGGTCAACGAAGTCATGGCCGGTAGAGAAGCAGCCCTTGTACTCCGCGATGACGTCCTTGTCGCTGACCAGCAATGCCGCCGCGCCATCGCCGAACATCAGTTCCTGAGGGCTCGCCATCTTCGCGAGCCGGCAGTCGGCTGCCGCGACAACGACGTTCTTTGCCGTGCCCGCCGCCGCCGCGTCGAGAGCCGCCAGCAGCGCGGTCGTCCCCGACTTGAGGCCGCCAGCGAAGTCGGCCGTCCTGATGCTCTCGCTCGTGCCCAGCGCTCCGGCGATCAGGTTAGCGGCCAGTCTTTCCTTGTAGGACGACGTCGTCGACGCGAAGTAGACGCCGTCGAGATCGGACCTGTCCATTCCATCGACGCAGTCCATCGCGGCCGATACGGCCATGGTCACCGAGTCTTCGTCGAAGTTGGCTACTGCCTTCTCGCCCTGCGCGCTCATGATGTTCGCCGGGTTCAGCCAGCCCATCGACCCGAAGATGACCATCCTGTTCAGCCGGTACCGCGGGATGTAACCCCCGTATGATCGGACCCCAACCATCAAATCACTCCCTTTCTTCAGAATTCTTAAGAGGCGGGCTCCAGGCCCGCGACCCTCCCTGTCTCCCCTGCTATCAGTCGAACTCGATCACGTTTATGTACGGGTATTTCTTCTTCAGAATCTCGCGGACGTGCGCCTGCGGCTCCTTGTTCACGATGTGCTTGACCTCGGAGATGGAGTGACCCTCCTCGTTCTTCTCCGACTTGTAAGTGACGAGGTAACCGGGCACCGAGAGAAACCCCATGCCACCGGCCCCGCAACATGAATTGTCGACATGCGCAGCCTTCAGCGAGTAGAGGACCTTCTTGCCGTCGACGTCGAGGACCCCCTCTTCGAGCACCTTGTAGTAACCGCCGATGCTCTTTATCTCCTCGTTGACCGGTGTGTGGACGTACTTCAAGCATGCCTCCCGGCTCACGTCGTTGGGGTCGACATCTCCCTTGCGTTTCCCCGGGCGCAATTATATATCGAAACGCGAGGTGCAACCATTGGAGACCGCGGACAAATTTGTTGTCCGATACGGGGGTCATTCGTGGACTGAGCGGTCCCGGCACGCCCCACGATGGCACAACCACATTCGACGGGAAACCTGTCGGTGGCGGACCTTTTCCGTTAATGATAGAAAATGACAGGTAAGCTTATCAGGAGGCGCAATGAAAAGAGCAATCGCCCTGGCGACACTGGCATGTCTTCTTCTTACAGGCCTTCTGGTCGCGGGATGCGGGACCGCGAAACCGGTTCTGTCGAGCGTCAAGCCGGCGACCGGCACGCCCGGGTCGATCACCTTCATCACCGGCTCGGGTTTCGGTAAGGACCAGGGTAGCTCGAAGGCCTACATCGCCGACAACCTGCTGGGCGTGGTCTCATGGTCGGACACCAGGCTGGAGGTCAAGATCCCGATCGACCTCACGGCCGGCGACTACAAGATCAAGGTTGCCACCGGCGGCGGGACCAGCAACAACCTCAACTATAAAGTGGCTGCCGCCGTTAATCCTGTGATCCCCGCTCCGGGGTCAAGTCAGCGGAACAGGCCCGGCGAGATCGAATCGAGCGCGGTGACGCAGGGCATGTTGACTTTCCTCCAGAAGAGCGGCGAGGCGACCACCGGCAACTGGACCTTCAGCGTCTATAACGTCAGCCAGTCCGACCCGAACTGGAAGATCGACAAAGGTCTCGTCAGCGGAAATCCGCAGGCCGGGTTGTTCCTCCTCCACTTCGCGAACGGCACCTGGAACGTTCTGGAACACGGCACGGACTTCGATCCCCAGAAGGACGGGGCGCCTTCGGACCTGTCGCTCACAGCGCCGATCCCCTCCGCGGCGGCGGACGAGGCGCAGGTGATCTCGAGTTACCTGCGGTCCAAGGGCAAGAACGCCGATGGCTGGACGTTCAGCCTCATGAAAGAAAGCCTGAACGACCCCAACTGGGAGATCGTCCTGGGGGTCAACGAGGGCACCTCGACGAACTTCCTGCTCGTATGGAACAACATGCTCGGAGGGTGGGAGGTGCTCGCCGACGGCGGGCCTCCCTGGACCGACGTCAACTTCAAGGGCGAGCAGGCACCGGCCGACCTCAACACCCTGTAAGCCGCCAAAGAGGTGCCGTCGCCGATAGGCCAACAATACAGCCAAAGGGTGTTTGACCGGCGGCTATGTGGTAGCATATCCACTGTTGCCCGCGCGCATCCGCCGCGGGCCGTCGGATATTAAAGGGGGGACGCCGAAGATCGCATGAGTTCTGTAATCAAGAAACGGCGCAAGAAGATGCGCAAGAAGAAGCACAAGAAACAGCTCAAGAAGAATCGCCACAAGAAGAAATAGCTGGCGGTTGACCTCCCCTTGCCCGCAAGGGCGAGACATCCCGGACATGTAGCCGGTTACCCGGCGCCGCAGTCCATCAAGCTCCGTATTCCACGGTTCCGTTTCGGCGCGCCCTGACGCCCGGGCTTACTCTCGTTGAAGATTTTTAGAGCATCGCCTCGAGCCTGGACATCTGCTCCGGAGTACCGATGAGGATGAGGACGTCGCCCGGCTCGACCTTCGTGTCGGGTTCCGGGTTGACGTTGAACGAGATCTCGCCTTTTTTCCGCACCGAGAGTACGGTCACCCCGGTGTTCTCTCTCAGGCCGACTTCCTTGATCGACTGGCCCGACAGCGGCGAGTTGTCGCCGACGGCGACCTCGTTCAGCTGGTACTCGGGCAGGTTGCCGGCGGCAACAACGTCCAGGAACTCGCATGCGCCCGGCCGCAGCATCAGGTTCGCCATCCTCTTGCCCGCTATCTTGTGCGGCGATATCACGCGGTCTGCTCCCACGAACTCGAGCTTCTCCTCGGAGCCTGGCTGGTCCGCCCTCGCGATCAGCAGCAGGTGCGGTCGCATCTGGCGGGCGGTCAGTATTACGTAGAGGTTGTCGGCGTCGGACCGGAGCGCGCTGACCAGCCCGATGGCTCTCTCGACACCGGCCTCTATCAATATGTCCGTGTCTGTGGCGCTGCCAAGCACCGCAAGGAACCCGTCTTTGACACACTGCTCGAAGGCTTCGGGGTTCTTCTCGATCACCACGAACTCCTTCTTCTGGGTACAGAGCTCCTCCGCGACGCTCCGTCCCACCCGGCCGTAGCCGCAGATCACGTAGTGGCCTTCCAGCTTCGCTATCGCATTGTTCATCCTTCTTCTCCCCCAGAAGTCTCCAAGGTAACGGCTGAGTATGAACTCGATTATCCCGGCCAGGAAGAAAAGCACCGCGCTGACGCCCAGTACTATCACCCCGATCGTGAAGTAGATCCCTCCAGTGCCGAGCGGCTTGACCTCTCTGAAACCGACCGTCGTGATGGTGATGACGGTCATATAGAGCGCCTGCGTGAACGTCATGTGCTCGATCAGGATGTAGCCGACGGTGCCGACCACGAGCACTACGAACAGTATCTCCAGGGCGATGACTACGTGCCTGGTCTCGCGCGATTCGCGCATCTTCCTTCTCAGAGTGCTGAGCACGACACCTCCCTGGACGCGAACAGCGCTTCTACCTCGGCGCGGGACGGCATCGAGGGCAGCGCACCGGCCCGCGTGACGGCCAGGGCACCGGCCGCGTTCGCGAACGCGACCGACTCTTCGAGCGACTTCCCCTCGCACATGGCCGTGGCGAGCGCGGCGGTGAAAGCGTCACCAGCGGCGGTCGCGTCTACCGGCTCAATGTCGAAAGTCGGGAAGTGCCAGCACCCGTCCGCTGTCGCGGCCAGTGCTCCCTCCGGGCCCATCTTGACCACCACTGTGCCGCCGCCCGCGTCGACCAGGCGATTGGCGGCGAGCGCTGTCTCTTCCATGCTGTCCACCGGCATGCCGGTGATATCGGCGAGCTCGAACCGGTTAGGCGACACGACGTCGAAGCCATCGAGCACCTCCGGGGTCGCGCCCCGCGGAGGCCCGGCGTCCAGCACCGTCTTCGCGCCCATCGCGGCACAGCGCTTGGCGGCCTCGATCACAAAGCCGATGGGTGCCTCGAGCTGAAACAGCGCAACGTCGGGCGGGGGGCACTTCGCGAGGATGTCCAGGTCGTCCTCTTCGAGTGCCATGTTCGCGCCAGGGTCGACCACGATCGTGTTCAGTCCGGTGGACTCCTCGACGACTATCAGGGCTACGCCGGTGGAATGTGTTGAGGTCCTGAGGATCAGTGACGTGTCGACACCCGCCGACTGGACTTCGCTGACGAGCATATCGCCGAAGTGGTCTTCCCCCACCTTTCCCAGCAGGCTGACCATGTTCCCCAGCTTGAGCGCCGCCACGGCCTGGTTCGCGCCCTTCCCGCCCGCGACCATCGCGAACGAGGCTCCGCATATGTTCTCGCCCGGTACGGGTATCTTCGACGACCGGACGACCATATCGATGATCATGCTTCCGACCACCAGCATCGTGCTTGCCATCACGTTCCCTTCCTCTGCCTCATATAATTATAGCCGCCGGAAAATATGGCGCCGCGAGTGCCCGGGTGGCATGATACCTTTTACCGGCGAAGGACATTTCCCGCGGCGGCGATATCTGGTATTCATGTTGGTGAAGAAAGGAGCATTCCGAATGAAGATGGATCAGCAGCAGCTCGCCTCGACGGCCGCCGCCATTGCCGAGGAATGGTTCACCAACAGCGACGTCTGGGGCCTGCTCAAGAAGCTGCCCGAGGGCTACGACCCGGACGTGGCCTTCGAATCCTGCGCGTCCTCCATGGAGAGCCTGATGAGGATCAGGAAGCTGTACAACGAGCTGAACACACTGATGAAGTTCGACCTCGAGAGGCTCAACCTGTCCGAGCAGGACAAGGTCCAGTTCCTCGACGAGCTCGCGCACATAACCCACGCGCTTGAAGACCTGACCGGAAGGATCGACACCGCCCTCGGGCAGTCCGTGGTCTGCCGTGGCATCGAGATGAGCTACCGGGGAGAATAGCCCGGCGGGGCTCCGTTCCGTCGCCTCGAGTAAGAGATGAGGCACGAGAAACGGAGGAGAAAGATGCCCGGGCTGCTGGTCGGCACATCCAGTTGGGTCTACGACCACTGGAAGAGGCTGTTCTGCCTTGAAGGGCTGCTGAAGCTGAGGGAACTGGTGCCGGAGAGGGTGGTGTAAGTGCCGGAACTGCCGGACGTTGAGGTCAAGAAGAATTACCTCGTGAAGACCTCGCTCAAGAAGAAGATCGCGGACGTCCGTGTCCTGGACAAGCGCATCCTCGGCGATAACACGACGCCCGCCGGCCTCGCGAAGGCCCTCAAGGGCGCGACCTTCAAGGAAGCTACCAGGCGGGCGAAATACCTGCTGGTCTTCACCGACAGGGATGACACCCTGCTGATGCACTTCGGCATGACAGGCGACCTCGTCTTCGAAAATAAAGCCGGCGACAAGCCGAAGTACGACCGGGTCGAGTACCGCTTCGGGGACGGCAGCACGCTCTACTACGAGAACATGAGGCTCTTCGGAAAAGTGGCCCTCTTCCACACCACCGACTTCTCAGAGATCCCCGACATCGCCAAGCTCGGCCCCGAGCCGCTGGACCGCTCGTTCACGTTCAAGAAGTTCAAGGATATCCTGGACAAGCGCTCGACCACTATCCACCAGGTCCTGATGGAGCAGGAGCTGATAGCCGGCATCGGCAATATCTTCTCAGACGAGATCACCTACCAGGCGGGCGTCCGCCCCGACAGGAAAGTGTCATCCCTCTCCGACAAAGAGCTGAGAAAGCTTTTCGACAAGATGAAGTGGGTGCTGAAGCGAGCCATCGAACTGGACGCCGACCTTGACGGCCATCCGAAACAGTTCATCATCCCGAACCGCGGCCCGAAAGGCACCTGCCCCAGGTCAGACACACCACTGGTGAAAAAGACACTCGGGGGCCGGAGCAGCTACTACTGCCCGGACTGCCAGAAGTAGTAACCGCGGAATACTCAGGAAGCCCCGCACAACTCGGTAAGGACCTGCGGCACTCTCACGTAATGCTTGTCTGTGGTGAGTACGGTAAGGCCGTACTGCATCGCTGATGACGCTATCCAGATGTCATTCGTGGGGATGGGCGTCCCGGCTTTTCGAAGACCGCTGAGGATAACTGCATATCTCTCGCTGGTCTCCTCATCGATATCTACAACGCCGACTCTCGTCGAGGACATGAACGCTTCAAGAGACTCCCTGTTCTTCTTCTCATATCTACCGCTCATGAAGCCCGACAGTAGCTCTCCGATGACGACCGGGTTGAGGTAGTACTCGTCCGCGAGCTCGAGGTGGCTCTTGACCTCCTCGTTCCCCCGAAAGAACTCGGACACCGCAGTGGTGTCGAGGATCAACCGCCGTTCCGCCATAGCTCCTCGTCTATCTTTCTCTGGAGGCCCAGTGATTTGTCGAACTCGTCGGCTTCTTTCTTGCGCCAGATTCCGAACAGGTCTTCCAGCTCGCGGGGCAGTTGCTTTCGCCTTCTTGGAAGGGTGCTCTCCATCGACGAATTCCTCTGCACCAGGTCGATGAATGCCTTGTTGAAGCTGATCCCCTTCCTTTCGGCTTCTTTGCGCACCTGTCTCTCTACTTCTTCGGGCACGCCCCTGATCGTGAACTGCTTCATCACAGCTCCTCAATATCGACTCACCTTCTGACTCTCATTGAATCACTAGATGCATCATAATTCAAGTCTCTTCTTTAGTCCACGCCATATGCTCCGACGTCGTGGCCACCGTCGCGGACGCCGTTGTAGTTGAAGTACATGGGCCGCTCGACCATTATCGGGACATCGGAGATGATGCGTGCCGATACGTCGTTACCACTGCCAACCTCGTCGTTTACCTTGATGGTATATCGCGAGTGAGCACCAACCACGTGCTCGATTCTTCGGGTGCTGCCGTTACCCAACATGTAGACGGTGCTCACTCTTGCTTCCGCTGACTGCGGGTTGCTTATGGTCAGGTACTCGTCGAAGTTGCTGATCGTCGTTCCCTCGGCGACGAAGAACTCGCGCGACAGGCTCGTCGCCCCCATCGCGTCAGAACACCCGGTCCACTTGTCCTGGTAATCGAAATACATGGGCCTTTCACAGACGATCGGAACATCACTCGATACGTCGGCGCTCACATTCTGATTGTCTCCAACATCGCCAAACACGCTTACTGTCCCGCGACTGCGTGGCCCGATCACCTTCTTTGCCGAGACGACCTTGCCCTCACCGCTGAGGTAGTTGATGTCGACGTTTGCGGTGACGTTGTTCGGGTTTTGAATCGTAAGCCATTCCTGGAATCCCGGAAGAGTCGTACCTTCGGCGAAGTGCCATTCAGTCGCGGGAGAAACTGCGCCGACGACGTTGTGACCATCCGTGGCAAAACCGTGGTAGTCACAGTACTGCGGCCGCTCTGCCGCTACGGGTACGTCGCTCTCTATCATGGCCGACACGTCCTGGTTCGGGCCGACGTCGCTATTGACGTCTATCGTCAACCGAGCGTGCGCGCCGACCTGGTAATATTTCTCGACGTTTCTTCCGGTGCCCATCATGTATGTGACTTTGACATTCGCGATCTTCCCACCAGGGTTCTGGACGGTGATCCACTCGTCGAAGCGACCGTCACGGGCATTCGATCGGGTAGTCCCCTCTGCGAAGTAGTACTGGTTCTGAAGGGTCGTCTGTCCCATTGCGATGTGTCCGCCCTTCCAGTTGTATCCCGGCACATCTCTTCTGTAGTTGAAATACATGGGGCGTTCGGCGATGATCGCCTGGCTGTCACAGTGCACGCGAGTCGACACACCACTGTGACCCTCAGGTACGAATTCCTTGACATGATAAGTCGAACGAGAATGCGGTCCGACCATCACGTCCCTCTGGACCTGCTGACCTGTCTCGAGCATGAAAGTCAGCCGCACCGACGCCTGGCTGTCGCCCGGGTTCATCAGGCAGAGGTATTCATCGAACTCGGGAAGACTGTTCCCTTCGGCGAAATACCAGTCGCGAGCGAAGTTATCGACTGTTACGCGCCTGGTCAGATTCCCTTCATTCCCCGCAACGTCGCATGCTTTCAACTCGATGTTGTAGACTCCCGCCTTCTCCTTCGAAACATCCCAGTCGTATTCGATGCGATCGAAATCTTCCTCGGTCGTGTGAACGACTCTGCCGTTGATGGATATCGAAGCCCAGGACAACTCGTTCTCGTCGACTGCCGAGCCTTCGATCCTGAACTGATCGGCTCCGTTGAAACCCGTCTGTATCGTCTCCTTTGCCGGGTACCGGATCGAACACGTGGGAGCGCGGCTGTCCACGCGCAGATCTGTCCTTTTCACTTCCTCGACGTTTCCCGCTTTATCGGTCGAGTAGAAGTACAGGCTCCATTGTCCGTCGGGAACTGCGATCGGGCCGGTGAACGTCCGATAGCTCCCGGGGGTGTTTCCCGCCGCGACGAGCGAGTAAAAGGTGCTTGCCACATTCGGATCGCTGCAGGCAAGGTTCACGTTGGTGACACCATTTCTCCAGCCCGCCTCGTTCTCTTTCCTGTCGAAGACCGCCGCAGTGGAAGGTGCGGCCGTATCGATAACGACCGGTCCGAAAATATTCGTAGCACCTGCGTTCCCGGCCGTATCCGTGAGCCTGCCCTCGAAGTAATAAGTCCCGTCCGAAAGCCCGCCTCCACCGACTGGGACTGTCGAGTCCCATGGAGCGTCATCGAGCGGCGACTCTCCCCCCGAGACAGGACAGACCACAAGACTCTGCGACTCGGCCGGTCGATACATGAGTTGTGCGCTTGTCACACCTGCGGTGTAAGAGTCGCCATACGGATCAGTCCCGGTCGTGTTCCAGTCGTCGAGTACATTTTGAAACGATACTGACAGCTCGCTATTTGTATAGTAAGTGGCCTGTGACGCCTGCCTGCCGTTGAGCAATATCGTTCCAGAAGGAGCTGACTTGTCGGTCCTCTTGAACACGATCTCGCTGCTCTTAGTCATGGCAAGTGCCACGTAGGACTGGTCACTCGGGCAGTCGGCAGCGAGCGCGTGGAACGGATTATCGAAGGCCGAGCCCGCGGGAATCCAGCTCCCACCGTGCACCACCGGATAATAGTTGCTCTGGTCGGGGTTGCAGAACACGTCGCCGGATGTGGAACCTCCGGCGACTGTGAAGATGTGATCGTCGTAGTGCGTACAGGTCATGAGTCCTGACTGTCCGCTTGCATGGTTGTCAGGCTCGTGTGCTTGCGCGGACGACATTTCTTCGGTCGGATACCAGTAATGCCAGCTCTTGAAGAAGCACGCGCTTCCGGTATCAATGGTCTCCAGAATCCTGTAATTGTTGGTGACCATGACCACACGGGGATTACAGATCCTGAAAGCTCCCGAATCCAGGGTCACAATGTGATTCGACGTACCGTCATAATTGCAGAAACGAAGGTAATAGCTGCCTGTGCTGGAATCGTATTCCGTCCACGTGGATGAATGGTTGAGGCCGGTACCAGCCGACGAGAGTGATGTCACCGCGTACGTGGACGGCACCAACCATTTGCCGAGAAGTTGACCATGCGCGTCATCGACGAATCCCGAAATGCCCAGCCATCTGCTTCCTTCGAAGTAGTTGTACGCGAGGACAAACGGATCTTCAGTGCCGGCTCCGCGGCAGAGAGACGGATTCAGATGATCCCTTCCCGCTTCACCGGGCATGGTGCTGGTGTCGACCCAGTAGCGCGGGGTGCCCCCCTCGTTCATCCAGGTGGCTCCGAGGTCCTGCGAGTTCCGCAGGAGCACGTGCCAGTGAGCCGGGTCGCGGTCGAGCGTCTGGTATGCGATCGCAACCTGGTCGTACGGCCACGTATCTGTCTCGCCCCGTATCTCTATCCGGGGATGCGCGTCCTGGCGGTTCCCGTCGTCTATCCTGAAAGGAGTGGACCAGTGCAGTCCTCTGTCCGCCGAACGCATGTACCACACCGATACTCCACCCTGGCCGACGTATACAAGATGAACGACGTCATGTCTCACGGCGATATCTACTTCTCCGTCGGACGAGGCTCCGGGCACATGAATGTCTGAGGTCCATTGCTTACTGGCCGGATACGCTCGCGCGGTCGTAGCTGAAACCGCAATCGCGAAGATGATCCCCCCAAAGAGAACCAGTGCAAGAATGATCGTCATACTCCGCTTCATGTCTATCCCCTCTCTCGACGCTGGCGCGTGCATTTCATGGCCGCATGTCATGAATGAATACTCGAACAGTGGACTGGAGGCGAGAGCCTGATCCCACCCTCGCCAATACACGTGGTTGCCCTCTCCCCGCCTCGGTGCCTTTCGTCAGGCCATCACATCACCGTCACCAGCATGCTGGCTGAGGCCGACGCACCTCTGCTGTCGGTGGCTGTTACGCTGACCTCATACTGACCCGGTGCGTTCCAGCACTTCGCCCTCGAACACCCTCCCCACGAGTAGCTGATAGGGTCTCCGTCGGCATCACCTGCAGTCGCGGTATATGTGGCAGTCTCTCCCGTCTTCACCGTGGACGGGCCTGAGATCGAAACTCGAGGCGCGTTGTTCGCCGCGGGAACAACCGGTGGTGCAGCTTCGCCCGCCGCCGGTGGCGGACCGACGTCCACGGCTGCAGCAGGCTGAGCGGTGACCGCGGCCTGGGACTGTCCATCCGCGCCTGCCGGATCGCTCGGCGCTGACTGTGGTTCGGAGGCAGTAACAGGTGTCGCGTCGACGCGATCGGGAGCGGAGTCAGACACAGCCCCGCTGGTCTTGAGGTCGGTTTGCCTGGAATCGCCGAGCGTGTCACGTTTTTCGGCGCTCACACTGCTCGAGGAGTTGCCGGCTTTCTTGCCAGCACCGCCGAACGGCCCGAGAAATATTATCCAGGCCGCGATTGCCGCCAGTCCCAGGACCGCGGCCGTTATCCGAATGCTCCGTGAAGTGACTCGTCGACCTTCAGTGGCACTGCGATCAAACCGACCGGTCGGCTCCTCCTCCAGGTCCTGCCTCAAAGAACCGTGACTCGTCGGTACTGCTCCAGGGATTCTGCCTGACACGTCACGCCTGTCGCCACGTCTCCTAACGCTTTCAGCTATATCAACGCTTTCAGTTTCCGTTTTCACCACGGTCTCGCCTGGCCCGCTGCCGTTCCTCGACAACCCTTTGAGTCTCTTCACCGCCGCAGAAGGCTGCACCGGATTGTGTTCAAGCGGTTCCGGTGCAATCCGTATCACAGCCGTGTCGTCTACAGACGGTTGCCTGAAATGGGAGAAGATGAACGGGAGGTCTTCATAGACATGTGCCTTGTTTACGAACGTGTCCACCGACCAGGCCTCGCAATCCTCGTCGGTGTTACCGGTAAGCAGGACGACCGCCCTTGGCGGAGGCAATTGAGGATCGTGCCGGACATGTTTGATGAACGCCAGCGACTGCGGGACGTCGGCGTCTACGAAGAAATAGTCGAAGTCGACCTCAGCCATCCTGAACAGCGCATCATCGATGCAGTCTACGTATTCGACTTTGCCATGCCTGGCCAGAGCCTTGAAAACGGCCTTGTCCTTGCATGAGTCAAGATAGAGCAACGCCCATCCCATTGTTATCCCCCGCCGTATAAACTGAACTCTATCCCGCTCCTTGCCAGTCCCCACCCCGCAAGATGCCGGGGAAGGGGGAGGTCGGAATGGATGCAGATTGTAATCCTACGAGTCATATTCGTGTCAATACCTTTCTCGTATTATTTTTGAATCGGACCTATGAACAGTTGCTATTACCTACCTTATGTTTATCCTTATTAAGATAATTATCTTGTCCATATTATCATGCTCACGCTGAATGGTTGTCAAGCGAATTGAGGACATTCTCGATTCATGAATTCTCAGTCAGAGAGGAAATGACATACGTAAGTCCACGAAACCAAAGGTTGATATCGCCAGTTTTGATTAACGTAATATTCTACGTGTCCCTGTCGAGGTGTAAGATATGAATAAGTAGTGATAGAAGGTGTCATTCACCGAACGCGGAGGCCTTCATTGGAGTATAAAGTTGTTCTTGAATATGACCCGGCGGAAGAGTGCTGGGTAACATTCGTACCTTCGCTTGATGACATTTCCACTTGGGGAAAGTCTAAAGAAGAAGCACTAGAGAACACCCGCGAGGCGATTACCGGTTACCTGGAAGCTCTGCGAAAAGAGGGGCTTCCCTTACCTCCCAAAAGATCGGTTGAGATAGCAGACGTTGTGGTGGCCGTTTGACGAGGTTACCTCGTGTTTCCGGTAAAGATGTGCTCACCGCGCTGCGACGAAATGGGTTTGAGGTCGTCAACATACGCGGTAGCCATCACTATCTCCGAAAACAGGGCTCGGGGAATCTGGTTGTAGTTCCGATCCACGGCACTTCTACAATACCAACGGGAACGCTAAGGAGCATACTTCGCCAGGCGGAACTATCCGTTTCAGAGTTTGAGAACATGCTCAAGGGTTGAATGTTTTCTTAAGACATCGACTTTCCCACCAATATATAAAGCGGACGAGCTGCGCAGTGCTCGTCCGCTTCGTTTTGAGGCTAACGGGGCGCGGCTGCCCCGTGCTTTTCGTTTTGGGCTATTCCTTCCAGGTGTTTCCGCAGTTGTTGCAGGCCCAGTCGGGCAGGAGCACTCCGACGCCGTAGCCGCCGATCCGTATCTCTCCCTTGCCGGCCCTCGCCGCCATCTCCGATGTGGTGGGTCCGTACCTTATCGGGACGATCATGTCGCTCTTGCCGCACTTCGGGCACTTCTCAGGCTTTGGCATTCGCTCCTCCTTAGTTCTTACGCTGATAGGGCCGCCGCCCGCGAGTCACGGCCGGATGTGATTTTATCAAAATCTGAGGCGGCGGGGAGCTACTGCCGGCAACGAAAGCAATGGAAACAGCGTCAAAAGCGTTAAAATACGTGTATCCGCAAGATATCGAGCTGGAGGAAAGCGTGCCGATGCGAAAAGTGCTGGTCCTGGTAGTCACGGCCTGCCTGGTGGCGCTATGCGGCTTTGCGCTCGCTTCGTGTGGAAGCTCATCCTCGAGCAGCAGCAAGCCGTTACCTCCGATCTCTTCGGTGAGTCCCGAGAACACGGCTCCGGTAGTGCTCCAGACCGTGCCCGTTCCTCCCCTGCCCGCCGGCGCCTTGCTCCAGGTCGTCAGGCAGGACGGCGGTGCGAAGGCGTTCACGATGGCCGAGCTGAAGGCGATGCCGTCGACAGATGTGACTGTCGGTACGAAGAAGTACTCCGGGCCCAGGCTCACCGACGTGCTAACTGCCTCCGCGGTATCAGGCTACACGGAGCTGCTGATAAGCGGGGGAAGCGGGCGTCTGTCGCTCCTCAAGGACCGCGTGACCGCCAACACCATCTTCGCCTTCACCGGCGCCAACCGGGTCACGCTTCTCTCGCCCACCATCGACAACTCCCAGTGGATGATCGGGGCCAACCTGGTCCAGGCACTCTGATTCCTCTTGAGTATTACTGACGCTGGATTCCAACCGCGATTTCATCGAACATCCGCATGCAGAGCCGATAACAACTGAGATAATTGAATTGTGACGAAAAGCGGGCGAGAGGAGGATCGGCGTGAAGAAGTTGGTCGTTTTCGGGGTCCTGCTGCTGCTGACCTGCGTGCTGGTGGTTGCCGGGTGTAGCTCTTCGAGCAAGTCAACGACTCCTTCGCGTACTGTTTCGACAGCCCCGGTCGTGCCGGCGAGCGAACTTCTCGGGACATGGATGAGCCAGAGGTTGCCCGAGGACACGATAATACTCAGGGCGAACGACACCTTCGACATGACAAAGGGCGGCACGAAGACCTCAGGCTCTTACGTCGTAAAGGGCAATCAGCTCATGTTCTCCGCCGGGAGCTTCAATGACTTCTTCAAGATCAGTGCTGACGGGAAGACGCTGATAGAGGCGGACGGCTCCGTCTGGGTGAAGTCGACATCCGGAAGTGGCAAGTAGCACGTCACTCGACCGGCCGTTCATGCAGGTTCCGGGTTCAATGGATTCTAGAGACAGGCGGTGGTTTGAATGAGGATAGACGCTCACGCTCATCTCGTTGACAGGGGCTGGATCAATGAATCCTTCTTCCTCGGCCTCTCGCGCATCACCGCGGCGATGCTGGCCAAGGACACCGGCATCAGCCCCGACCCGGTCCAGCTCATGGATCTGATGATGCCGGCCTACTACGACGAGACCGGCGAGATGCTCGTCAAGACGATGGACGAAGCCGGCGTGGACAAGACGGTAGTCTGCGCCATCGACTTCGGGTACAAGTCCCATCACGCCAGGGTTCCCATCCAGGAGCAGAACCAGGCTGTCGCGGAGGCGGCCGAAAAGTACGCGGACAGGCTGATCCCGTTCTTCGCCGTGGACCCGCGGAGGCCGGAAGCCGTCGAGTGGTTCGAGCGCGCGATCGAGGACTGGAGGGTCAAGGGGTTGAAGATCCACCCGGCCGTCGGCTTCAACGCGAACGACCCGGTGTGCCACCCGCTCTACGAGAAATGCATGGACCATGACTTGCCTGTGCTGATCCACTCTGGCAGCCAGCCCGCCCCGTTCCGCTCGAGCTTCACCAGGCCGGCTTCTATCGACGACATCGCGGCCGACTATCCGACTCTCAAGATAATCATGGCGCACGTCGGCCACAACTGGTGGGAGGAAGCGCTGCTGGTCGGGTCGGTGAAGCCGAACGTCCACTTCGACTTCTCGGGCTGGCAGAGGGCGTACAGGCAGAGGCCGGAGCTCTTCTACCGGATGCTGAGAAGGCTGCTCGACGAGGTCGGCCCCTGGCGCGTCTTCTTCGGCACCGACGGGCCATACCTCAACGCGCTGTGCCCGGTCCGTGACTGGGTGGCCGCGGTCGAGAGCCCTGACCTGACGTCCTGTCCGGACATCACGTTCACGGACGATGAGAAGAAGATCATCATGGGTGAGTCGTTCGAGAAGCTGATAGCCGGAGAGTGACAGACCCGGCTATAACTTCTTGCAGTGCGCCGCAGGGAGCGGAACGCGGCCGGTGGGGATGTATCGGCGTTCGAATGCCTCAGCCCGAGACTTCCGGTTGAACAGACTCAGTACCCCACCCCCATGGGACGGTGTGAGCACCGAGAGCGCCGAGGCGCCGCACCGGCAAGGCGCGCGACTGAGGTGTACTCTTGCAGTACGCCGCAGGGAGCGGAACGTGGCCGGTGGGGATGGATCGGCGTTCGAATGCCGCAGCGTCCCATGGGGCGGGGTACTAAAACTCGCCGTGCTTGCCGCTGCCCTCGGTGAACCGCTCTGCCCCGGAGACTGTCTCGCCGCTCATGATGACGTCGAGGCCCATCTTGAACTCCAGCTCCATGGCCTTATCGAAGTCCATGTCGAAGCCTGTCAGCATCGCGGCGCGGTCGGAGAGCATGCACTTGAACGGATACCTGGCCAGCTGCGAGGCGAGCTTCTCAGCCTGTTCCCGGGCCATGTCCTTCGGGACCACCCTGTTGGCGAGGCCGATCGCCAGCGCTTCCTCGGAGTAGACCGGGCGCCCGGTCAGCACCAGGTCCATCGCGCGGCTCATTCCGATGAGCCTCGGCAGCCGCTGCGTCCCCCCGTCGATCAGCGGCACCCCGAACCTCCGCTCGAAGACACCGAAGACGGCGTCCTCCTCTACCACGCGCAGGTCACACCAGGCCGCCAGTTCGATGCCCCCGGCTACCGCGTACCCGGAAACGGCCGCGATCACCGGCTTGGACATGATGAGCCTTGTGGGGCCCAGCGGGGCGCACTGCGACATGTCTTCGTTGAGCGGGTTCATCCGCGCCAGCTCTCCGCTCGCGACGGCCTTGAGGTCCGCGCCGGCGCAGAAGTTACCGCCCTCTCCGGTGAGGACCGCGCAGCGAACGCTGTCGTCCACTTCGAAATCCTTGAACGCCTCGAAGAGCTGCTCGGCGGTCGGACGGTCGATCGCGTTCCGCACCTCCGCCCGGTTAATTATCACGGTTCTGACGCTGCCGCTGGTCTCGACCAGTACCTCCATCGCCCTCTCCCCCGTAAACTCGCCGTGCACCTGCGGTTGTTAAATGTCTTCCTATTGTAGAGAATTTTCCAGTAGACAGGAGGAAACATGGAAATAGGAGACTTCAAAAGAGAATTCACCAGGATGTTCAATCCCGACCGGATCGCCGTGGTCGGCGCCTCGAACTCGCTCGGCAAGTGGGGGTTCATGATCCCGATGAACATCATCGGCGGCGGCTACCGCGGCGAGCTGCTGATGGTGAACCCGAACGAGGACAACGTCCTCGGCTTCCCCACCTTCAAGACGCTCGCGGACATCACGAAGCAGGTCGACCTCGTCATCGTCACGATCCCGGCCCGGAAAGTCGAGGCCGTGGTCGAGGAGGCCGCCTCGATCGGCGCGAAGAACATGCTCGTCGTCTCGTCCAACTTCAGCGAGGCGGGCGGCGAGGGCATCGAGCTGGAGCGCAAGCTGGCGGTGACAGCCAACAAACACGAGATAACGATCATGGGGCCAAACACGATGGGGCTCTTCAGCGCCTCGTCGTCGCTTTGCGCGCTCGGCACGCCGGTCTACCCGCCGACCGGCCGGGTAGGCTTCATCTCCCAGAGCGGGAACCTCGGGGTCCAGCTGCTGGACTGGGGCAAGGACCGGGGCGTCGGCTTCAGCCGCTTCGTCGGCTGCGGTAACGGCGCCAACACCGGGATCGCCGAGTACCTCGAGTTCCTCGGCGAGGACCACATGACGGAGATCATCGTCCTGTACGTCGAAGGGATGCAGGAGGGAAGGCGCCTTCTCGAGGCCGCCGAGAACATCACACCGCGAAAGCCGATCATCGTCCTCAAGGGTGGGACCGGCGAGCAGGGCAGCAGGGCCGCGATGTCTCACTCGGGGGCGATGGCCGGCTCGATGGAGCTATACCATGGGATGGTCGAGCAGGCGGGCATGATCCCGGTCGAGACCTCGGAGGAGCTCATCGACCTCGCGACGGCTTTCTCATCGCTGCCGCTTCCCAAGGGCGACCGCGTGGCCGTCGTCACGATGGGCGGAGGCTGGGGAGTCGTGGCGGCCGACGCGTGCGACCGTGAAGGAGTGAACCTCGCGCCTCTTCCCGACGAGCTGGTCGAGGAGCTCGACACCTTCCTCCCGGAGTTCTGGAGCAGGCGCAACCCGGTCGACCTGGTGGGCAACCTGCGCCGGTCCGACCAGCTCCACGCGATCGACACGATCATGAAGAACGACGAGATCGACCTGCTGATAATGATGGGAACGATGCTGGGGAAGGAGTTCTTCTGGCACAACCTGGTTCTCGCGGTGCTCCGTCCGCTGTACCAGCTTGTACTCAAGAACAAACGGCGTCTCCCCGGGGTCGTTCAGTCGCTGTTCAGGGGCTTCAGGAAGTCTGTCTCGGACCGGCAGGTCGAGCAGAGCAAGGAGGGGTCCGCGGGTATCAACCTGGCGGAGGCGTGGCTCTGGACCGACTATTCACTGGTCACACACCTGAACCGCCTCATCGCCGCGACCGGCAAACCGATCATCTCGGTGGCGATGACGGAGTCGCAGAAGGAGAAATCGGGGAGGATGGAGGGCAGCGGGATCCTCACCACCCAGACTCCCGAGCGCGCTGTCTACGCCGCTTCCAAGCTCGCCAAGTACAGCGCGTACGTGAGAATGAACGGCAGGAAGGCATGAGTCCTAAAGAAAAGAAGGGCGGCCTCGCACAGAGCCCCCCGCAGTGGCTCATGGACCTGCAGAACGCGGCGGAGCCGATGCCCGAGTCCCGGGAAGACTGTCCCTGCACGAAGAAGAAATGCGAGAGGCACGGGAATTGCAGGCAGTGCGTGATCTATCACGCGGGGAGCAAGAGGCAGAGAGCGCCTTTCTGCGTCCGCTGAGTCTGGTACCCCGTTCCATGGATACGCTGTCGCACAGAGAGCGCCGAGGCGCCGCTCCGGCAAGGCGCGCGACTGAGACGTAATCTCGTATTACGTCGCAGGGAGCGGAACGCCGCCGGTGGGGATGCATCGGCGTTCGAATGCAAGCGTATTCATGGAACGGGGTACTAGTCGGACTCCTCTACGCGGAAGGTGCAGCGGGCCGTTCCGAGCGTGATCCTGTCCCCGCTCTTTATCTCGACCTGGCTTTCCGGCGCGACCTGCTTCCCGTTCACGTACGTGAAGCTCTTGGTGCTCAGGTTCTCGATGAACCAGGAGTCACTCTTCTTGAGGAAGCGGGCGTGCTTGCGCGACATGTACTCGGCGTCCTCGAGACGGCTCACGTCCACGTTGCCCTCACGGCCGATGATGTCCCCTGCTTTTACCTCGAGTTTCAGGCCCGGCTGGGCCGCACATTCGAGGTAACCCTTACTTTCCCCTTCGGCTCCGTCCATTTGCCGCCACCTGTCGAGTCATCGAGTCGAGTGATCGGGAATTCTCATCATGTAATTATTTCCGGTCGGACCATACTAGTGCAAGCCGTAATAAGGGTGAAAAATGCCGGCTTTCCTTCAGGCGGTGCCGCCGGCCACCGGAAGCGTGAAGAAGATCCGGCATCCCTTGCCAGGTTCGCTTGCCGCCGCTATCTCTCCGCCGTGCGCGTTGACCAGGCTCTTCGCGATGCTGAGCCCGAGGCCGGCGCCACCGGTCTCCCGTGTCCGCGAGGAGTCGGCCCTGTAGAAGCGCTCGAACAGGTACGGCAGGTCTTTCTGGTCAACTCCGGCGCCGGTGTCCTCGACGGAGAACGTCACGGCATCTCCCGCCAGCGCGGCGCTGACAGTAATCGTGCCGCCGGAGGGCGTGTGCGTCAGCGAGTTTCGTATCAGGTTCCCGATCACCTGGGAGATCCGCAGCTTGTCCGCCTCGACCGCGGGAAGGTCGGCCGGTACTCCGGTCACCAGTTGTATCCCCTTCGAGGCCGCTTCGTTCTCGAACCTCGAGGACGCGTCCTCTACGATCTCCGCGGGGTTCACGGGCGACCGGTCGAGCTCGAGCTGGCCGGCTTCGGCGACCGAGAGCTGCCGTAGGTCCTCGACCAGGTGCGAAAGTAGTTCGGCGTCTTCGGCGAGCGAGGCGATGACCTCGTCGCTCGACTCCAGCTTGCCGTCCTGCATCAGCTCTATCTGCCCTCTCAGGGTCGCCAGCGGGTTCCTGAGCTCGTGCGCTATGTCTGCGACCATGTTCCTGCGAAGCTGCTCGTTCGTCTCCAGGCTCTCGGCCAGCGTGTTGAACGCGTCGCCCAGCTCTTCGACCTCCCTGCCGCCGCCGACGTGCACCCGCTCGCTGTAGTCTCCTTCAGCGATGCTGGCGCTTGCGTGTGTCAGCCTGGACAGTGGGCTGGATATTCGTTCTGCCAGCACGAAGCTGAGCACGAACGCAAGGAAGATGCCGAGCAAACCTGCCAGGACGAAGACGAGGTTCCAGTTTCTCGGGCCGCCGGGAGGAGGCTGCTGAGCCGGTCTGATGAACGGGTTCATGGGGTTGAGAGGGTTGTCCTGCAACAGCTGCCGGAGTGACCGGTAGGGGTCCTTCGGGTTTATCTGCTTCTGGTTGGAGTTCGAAGTGGCGTTCATCCTGTCCCTGAAGCGCCGGACGAAGTCGTTGACCTGCTGGTGCCCGAGTATGTTGGAAAGGAGGGCCGAGACAGCGACGCAGACGAGGGCGACGACGAGAATCGCTATGAAGAGCTGAGCCCTGAGGGTCAGCCCCTTAGGCTTTGAACCTGTACCCGACCCCGTAGACGGTTTCGATGAGGTTCTTTTCACCCGCGTTTTCATTGATCTTCTTCCGTATGTTGCCTATATGAGCGTCGACCGTTCTCTCGTATCCCTCGAAGAAATCGCCCTGCGCCGACTCGATCAGCTGCCTCCTCGAGTACACCCTGCCGGGGTGCGCCGCGAGGGTGAGGAGCATGTCGAACTCGGTCGGGGTCAGAGACACCGGGACGCCGTCGACCTCCACGTTGTGTTCGCTGGAGTCGATGACCAGCGGCCCCTCGACTATCCGCTCGGCCAGCACCACGCCGTTCTGGACACGCCTGAGCAGCGACCTCACACGGGCGACCATCTCGCGAAGGCTGAACGGCTTGGTGATGTAATCGTCTGCACCCAGGTCCAGCCCCACCAGCTTGTCCGTCTCTTCGGACTTCGCGCTGATGATGATGATCGGCGTCCTCGCCTTCTCCCGCACTCTCCTGCAGAACTCGAACCCGTCCAGGCGGGGCATCATGACGTCCAGCAGCACCAGGTCGGGCCTCTCGCGCCGGAACTTCTCGAGGGCCTCCTCGCCGTCGTATGCCTCGACGGTCGAGTATCCTTCCTTCTCGAGGCATGTCTTCAACATCTTGACCATCTTCTTCTGGTCATCGACTATGAGGATCTTCTCGTTCATCCTGACCGCTTTCTTCTAAACCGCCCGGGACGTATTCAGCATACCAATGGAGGCCGCGACGACCAACTGGATAATGCAACGTCCCTCAAAGCGGGAACGGGCGGCAAATTGATCACCGCCCGCCCTCGCCGGGCCGGCGCAGCGGCACCGGCCCCCTTTCCGCCTCGTACGTCTTTCCCTGTCTATCGCTCCCGTGCTGCTAGATAGCCAGCTGGTCAATCGGAGGCATCTCGCCGGCGGGCTGGTCGATGGGCGCGCCTTCAGGGGGCGCTTCACCGTTCGGGCCCATGCCGGTCTTGCCCTTGCCGGGCTGGCGGTTGATCATGTTCTGCACCATGGTGTCGAGCTTCGTCTTCATGGTGGCTGCTCTTGTCGCGTCGAGCTTGCCGTTCTTGACGGCCTGGTCTATCAGCTCTGTCAGCTTCTGCTTCAGCGCCGCGGTCACGGTCTCTATCGGGACGTTCTTCTCCTGGGCGACCTGCGTTATCGTCTTGCCCGACTGGAGCTCCTTGATCAGGTCCGCGGACGACATCCCCAGCACTGAGGCGACGGTCTCCGGGACCTGCACGCGTAGCACTCCGGCCGCCCCGCCCCTGGAACGCGGCCCGTTCTTGACGAAGTTGCTCACGAAGTCATCGAGCTTTGACTTGGCGGTCTTCGCGGCCTTGTCGATCGCCTCGTTCATCTTCTTCTTGAGCTCGCTCTTCAGCTTGTCCTCCGAGATGCCCTTGCTCTTGGCGATCTCCAGGATGGTCTTTCCGCTCGCCAGCTGTTTCTGCAGCTCGGTCACATTGATGCCCAGGAACGAAGCCGTTGCTTCCATCGCCTCTTTGCCCGCGAGCATCGCCACAGGGCCACCCGCCTTCGCGGCCTTGTTCCCGGCTTTGGCCTTCGGCGCGCTGCTGGTGGTCTGCGCCGATACCTTGCCCTCACCACCGCTGGTGACGAGGACGCCCAGACCGGCGATCAGCGCCAGGACCAGCACGAAAGAGACAGACCATATCGCGACAGACTTTTTGTCGTGGCCCACCTTTCGCAGGATCGTCGTGAATCTTCCCTTCTCCATGAGGTCCTCCTTCTCAGCCCATCAGTCATCGAGTGCCCCGATCTTGAGATAGATGTTACGTGCCCAATGTTATGGAAGTTTGAAGGATTCGTTCTGATCCTGTGAAAGCGGAATCGTCCGGCGACGGGCCTGTGACAACCTCATGAAGAGAGGTCGAGCACCTCGTCGATCTTGTCCAGCAGGTCGTACTGGGAGAAGGGCTTCATGATGTAGCCCTGGGTGACCCCGTCAAGCGTGACCTCCATGGCGTCGAGGTTGAGCTTGGCGGTCAGGAAGACGATCGGGATGTCGGCGGTCTGAGGGTCCTCTTTCAGGATCCGGCATACCTTGGGGCCGTCCAGTCCCGGCATCTCGATGTCGAGCAGTATTATGTCCGGGTTGTCCTCTCTCGCGACGCCGATGCCCTCTTCCCCGCTCATGGCGGTGAGTACCCCGAAGCCTTCCTCGCCCAGCAGCAATGTGAGCGTGTTGCATACGCCCGGGTCGTCATCTATGACGAGCACCTTCAAACCGGCCCCGTGTGATCTTTCCACCATGCCGCGCCTCCTTCGGCAATCTACTTCGCTGTCGGCGCCACGTCGCCGATCCAGGATCGGCGCCTCTCCACGTGATTAGTTTCGCACAAACCACACGTTCTCCCTGCGTGGAGTCAGTTCCGCGTGGGAAAACGCGCGTCGGAATCGGAAGAAGAACCCTTTCCGTGGATCCGGCGGATCCGCCGCCGGTACCATCGCTGGAGCGGTGGGCACAAGCGGCGGATCGAGTCCGGTTATCTATTTGTATAGCCGCACGCCGGCCGTTATGCCGTCGCCTTCTCGACGTCTTCGATGACCCCGTTGTCCGCGAGCTCCCAGACGGGCGCTGCCTTCAGGTCGTCGACCTTCATGATCTTCTTCATCAGCCAGGGGCTGGGGCCTCGCTCGCTCACCGCGGCGAAGTAGAACAGCGCCGCCGACAGCGTGCCGCCTATCGTCCAGCCGAACCAGCGGATCAGGACGTTCGAGACGATCGCGGACCCGAGCGCGAGGCCGAAGATGGTGGTGAGGAAATAGCCGACGAGCCTCGCCTGCTCCATCATCATCTCCGACTCGTCGTCGGGAAGCTCGACCTCCGGGTCCATCTCGTAGCCCTCTCTGAGCCACTTCGTCATCCAGTACATCATCAGCGGTATGAAGACTGCCCCGTAAGCGAGCAGTATCCGTACCACGTCGGATGTAAGCCAGCCGAAGAAGTTGGTCCACTTCCAGTTGTCGAACGCCTCCCGGTTGCGCGAGAAGAACCGTCGGTAGCCCCTCTTGTCCCAGCCGTTCACGAGGATGAACCAGAAACCCAGGTACGCGAAGACCGTCTGCTGTGCCGCCTTGTGGTACTCGCCCTTGAGCAGCAGGTTGCGCGTGATCCAGTAGCCGAGCATTCCCTGCGTCACGTTCGTGATCGTGAAGCCGCTCACCAGCCAGCCGGGTATCTTCTCGTAGCTCCCGACCTGCATCGTCTCCCAGTTCGGGTTCGACCACAGGAGGTTCGAGCCGGAGGGGACGAAGAGCAGCGAGAGGAAAAGGAGCGTCTTCATGAAGTACTGGTTGTTGAAGGCCGGGTCGCCCCTCTCTATCTCCTTGACCATGCGGGAGATGTCACGAAGCTGCTTTCGGTTGAACTTCAGCTCCTGGACTTCCTCCTTCTCCGCCTCGATCTGCCTGATCTGGCGGAACGCCGCCAGCGCGAAGCTGGCCCCGAGCCCGTAGGACCAGAACACGTCGACTTCAACCATCTCCGGTTCCCCCTTTCCCGCCGGCTGCTACGCCGGCCTTTCTTCAGGGCCCTGCGCCCAGGCCCCTCAATATCAAGCCGGTTATCGTCTGCGACCATACGGTCTTCAAGTCTTCGCCCGGATCCTTTTCCGCCGCGATCCGCCTCGCGGCCTCGAAGACCATCGCGTTGATGGCAAACGCCGTTTCCCGCGTATGTATGTCGTCGCGCAGGAAGCCCTTGTCGATGCCGTTCTTCAGGTACATCTCGGTGTACGCGCCGAAGAGCTCGAAGGCAGCGTTGATCTTCCGGGTAACGGTGCTGTCTATGCTCAGGGCGTCGTAGAACAGGAAGTCGTGCATCTCCGGGTTCTCGTAGAGCAGCTCGTAGAACCGCGAGCCGATCCGGTCGAGCCGCTCTCCGTACTCTTCTATCGTCTTGATGTCGCCTGGCGGGAGGTCGGCTACGATCTCTGTTATCTTCGTGATTATGTCGTCGATCACCGATGTGGCGATGTCCAGCTTGCTGTTGAAGTAGCGGTAGAGCGTGCCGTGACCGACTTCGAGCTCCGCGGCTATGTCCGCCATGGTGGCGCTGTGGTAGCCCTTTTCCGAGAAGACCTTGAAAGCGGCGTCTATGATCTGGCGACGCCTGATGTCAGTAATGTCTATCCTCGCCAAAGAGCGGCCCTCCCGTCAGGAGAACGACATGTCATCAAACTGAATGCCATGTCACATTTGAGGATGATATACCGCGAAGCGGCCCGGCGCAAGAGGGTCCGGGCCGGAGCGCGCGTTCACTTTCTCGGGTTGCCTGAACGAGCGCGCACGTTCGGCGTCGATTTACAGGGTGTAGCATGGAGATTCACTGACCATCGTTAGTCAGGTGCCTTGTTTCTTGTGCACCTGTCAGGTGTCGCGATAATATCCACTTACGGCAAGCGATCTGACGCAGAGCAAGTCTCCTGAGGCGGGGTCCGGTCCATCGATGAACGTTACGGCAGCGATCACCATACTCGCCACCGCGGGAAGTTTCGCGTTGGGCTTTTACGTGATCACGCGCGCTCCCAGTCAGCTGCTCAACCGGGTCTTCTTCGTTTCGATGATCGCCCTGACGGTATGGGGGATCGGAGACATCGTCTCGCTGGCGGCACACTCCACGTCGGGCGTGCTGCTCGGCAGGAACATAGCCTTCGCTGGCTGGTGCTTCATCGGCCCGCTGTTCCTCATGGTCGCGCTGACCTTCGCGAAACACGAAAAGCTTTCGGGCAACAGGTGGTTCCAGGTGGCGCTGTTCGCGCCCTTCGTGCTGCTCTTCCTGCTAGACCTGAGCACCAGGGCAAGTTTCCATTCCGTGACGCTCGCCGGGTTGGGTTACAACATCAACGTCGGCTGGGTGTGGTACGCGGCCTATGGATTGCTGATGGCGATGATGGTGGCCGGCATCGTGATCCTGCTCCTGTACCGGCGCGCCACGACCAACCACGAAGAGCGCGCGCGGGCAGGCTTCATGATCCTCGCCGCGCTTATCCCGGTCGCCGGGAGCATCGTTACCGAGTGGCTCATCCCATTCAAGGGAGTCCGTCCGCCGGTCAACTCCTACACCCTGGTTATCGTGATGGCCGCTATAATCGCGTACGCGGTAAGCAGGCGCGGGCTCATGAGCACCCTTGTGGGCGCGATGGGCGGCACCGTTGTCTCGATCGTGAACGATCCCGTCATCGTCCTCGACTCGACTGGCACCGTAGAGACCGTGAACGACGCGGCCGTGGAACTCACCGGCTACACCGAATCCGAATTGCAGGGCACCGGTCTCGCGAGGCTGTTCCCGATGATCGGAAGAGGGCGACGGGTGATCAGCGATATCGAGGAGGGGCGCGAAGTAAACCTCGGCACAGACACGATCAACAAGAGCGGCGTCCGGATACCGGTCACGGTCGTGTCCGGGAACATCGTCAACCGCTCGAACAGGGTGATCGGCTCGGTCGTCATCCTTCACGATATGCGCGACGCGCTCGACCTTGCGAGGGCCCAGGAGCGAAGCGAGATACAGACCGGGTACTCGCAGGACCTGAAGGACATCATCGACATCGCCGCACACGAGCTGCGACATCCCGCGACGGTCCTGAAGGGGTACGCGAAGATGCTGCTCAACTCGTGGGGAACGCTGGATGAAGAGACCATAAGGGACACGCTGCTCAGCTTCAACAGCGCCGCCAACAGGATATCCCGGCTCTCGGTGGACCTGCTGGACGCTTCGCTGATGGGGGCCGGCGACATGGAGCTGAGCTACGCGCTGTTCGATCCGATGGACGTCATCGAGGACGCCGCTATGGAGACGAGGGAACGGGGCGCCCGGAACGAAATGATCGTCACGAGCTCAAACGGAAAAGAGCAGATCCGCGCCGACCGGGACAGGCTGCAGGCCGTGCTGTCGATCATTCTCGACAACGCCGTGAAGTTCTCGGACGGCGAAGTCATCGACATCTCGCTCGAGAAGACCGGGCTCGACACGGTGTTCAGTATCGCGGACCGGGGGCGCGGCATTCCGGAGGAACATCGTGACAGGATCTTCGAGCGCTTCTACCAGGTGGAGGACGCGAAGCACCACTCGCTGCCGGGCATGGGGCTCGGACTCTACATCGCGAAGTCGATCATCGACGCGCATGGCGGATGGATAAGGATAGATGAGCGGGACAATGGCGGGTCGGTCTTTGTATTCGGGATACCCTCGCCGCCCCCGGTCGCCTGAGCCGGCTCGACGCGTGCAGTAAGCAGTGCGTTTCGACGACAGGCAGGTGCAGTGATGCCAACGGACCTTGCACAGAAGCTGGGCATACAACCGGGTCAGACGATCGCTCTCGTCGGCGCCCCTGAAGGATACGCGCGGTCGCTCGAGAAGATGGCGCCCGGTATCCACATTTCCAGGAGCCGCGAAGGCCCGTTGGATTTTATCCAGCTCTTTGCGAGAAGCAGGAGCGAACTGGAGAAGTCGTTCCCCGGGCTCGCCGGGAAGCTGAGCGACTCCGGTATGATCTGGGTATCGTGGCCCAAGCGGTCTTCGGGAATCGAGTCGGACCTCGGCGAACACGCCGTCCGCGAGACCGGGCTGGCCGCCGGCCTCGTTGATGTGAAAGTCGTGTCGGTCGATGAAAAATGGGCCGCGTTGAAGTTCGTATTCCGCCTCAAGGACCGGGCGGCTCACAACGAGTAGGCGAAAATGTTAGAGGTCTCGCAGTTCGAGGACGTCACCAGGATAAAGATGAGCCTGGAGGCCGAAGGCAGGCCGGTCTACTGGGTCGCCGCGTACCTTGTGGACGGGCTACTCATCGACACCGGGCCGAGCCACACGGTAGATGAGCTCGTCGGTTTTCTCGAGGGCGTCAAGCTCGATCTCGTGGTCAACACTCATTTTCACGAGGACCACATCGGGGCCGACGAGGCCATAATCGAGCGCTTCGGGGTACCCGTCCTCGCTCACGCCGATTCGGTGCCGTTCATCAACATGGACGCGGCCCTCAACCCGTACCAGGAAATCGTGTGGGGTTACCCCGAGCCGGTGGAGGTCTCGACCCTCGGCGGCTTCGTCGAGACCGGGAAGTACCGGTTCGACGTTGTCGAGACCGGCGGCCACAGCGTGGGGCACGTGGCTCTCGTCGAGATGAGTAAGGGCTGGTGCTTCTCCGGCGACATATTCATAACCGAGAAGCCTAAGGTCATCAGGGCGGACGAAGACATCGAGGGCCTGATGGAATCGATGAGGAAGCTGATCGACCTGCCGACGGAGCGGCTGGTGCTGTTCACCGCAATGGGGGCCGTGATACCCGAAGGCCGCCACGCGCTCCTGTCATGCCTGGACTACCTCGAGGGCCTCCTCGACAAGGTCAGAGTGCTCGCCATCGAGGGACTGTCTCCGGAAGAGATAAGGGAGCGACTCCTCGGTGAAGGGAGCTCCCTGGCGGCGATGACGGACGGCCACTTCTCTTCGGACAACCTGATCGGCAGCATGCTCGATATGCTCGGTCGCTGATAGAGAGCCACCTTCGCTTCAGGAATGCAGCAGGTGGTGGACTTTGGTATCGTCCTGTTGAGCCATCAAGCAGAACGTTCAAAGGCTTGATTTTAGTTGGACTGCTGTCCATCTATAATATGTAGACCTCAAAGGACAGGAGCGGTATGAAACTCATCGACCTCGTTGGCGAAGTGGGAAGGCGCAAGGGCCTGAGGCCACTGGGGCTGCCGATCGCTTTCGTCCTGAAGCAGATGCGGCTGTCGACGATGGTCCGTCTGTCGGGGCGCCGGATATGCATACCTTCGGCGGGCTACTCGGCCATCGCGCTGTCAGGCAGCACCATCGGTGAGAACTTGAGAGACGGCCGCCGGATGTTCGAGACGCTGGAGTCCGCGATCACGGAGTTCAGGCTTGAGGCGGACGGCACGGTGAGCGACCTCACTATCGAGCCCGAGGCCTGTGGTTGTCCGGTCATGATCCCTGACACGAGCACGCCCTACGTGCTCGAGCACCCGGTGAAGGTCATGGCGGACGTAAAGGCCCTGGTCAGGCCGGACCCGCTGACCGCAAAGCGGATGAAGGCCATGGCCGAGACGGTGCGGCTGCTGTCGAAGAGGTTCACCCTCCCGACGGTCGCGGGGGGAAGCGGTCCTTTCACTCTCGCCGCCGAGCTCGTCGGCGCGACGGAGGCGGCGATGTTCACCATCACCGATCCAGACATGATGCACGAGCTGCTTCGATTCTGCACCGGCGTATGCATCGATTACCTCTCGAACCTCATCTCCTCCGGCGCCGAGATAATACTGCTCGGCGAACCGACAGCCGCTATCCTCTCCCCCGACTCGTTCAGGGAGTTTTCCGGCCGGTACGTCCGCGAGGTGATAGAAGCGATCGGCCGACCGGTCATCCTGCACATCTGCGGAGACGCGGACCACCTGGTCGAGGCGATGTGCGAGACGGGGGCGCAGGGGCTCAGCCTCGACTCCCCGGTCGACCTTCCGCTCGCAGCGACAAGGGTCCCGAAAGACGTCGTGCTCGTCGGTAACCTGGACACGGTCTCGGTCCTCCTCGAGGGCGATCCCGAGTCGGTGCGGCGGAGCACGATGGAGATGCTCGAGTCGATGAGAGGGATACCCAACTACGTGGCATCGGCCGGGTGCGACCTCTCGTACAGCACGCCAGTCGAGAACGTGCAGGCGATGATAGAGGCGGTAAGGGAATTCAGGTAAGGGCGGGCGCGGACAGGAGTGAAGATGGCTGATATGAACGGTTCCGAATTGCTCGAGGAGATCAGGGCGGGCGTCATCCGTGGCGACATCGCCGGGCTCGCAGATCTGACAAGCAAGGCGCTTGACGCGGGCCTGGCACCAGAGACGGTGATGAACGACGGGCTGATCAGTGCGATGGCGGTCGTCGGGGAGAAGTTCGAGAAGAAAGAGTACTTCGTGCCGGAGGTGCTTGTGTCGGCCCGCGCTATGGACGCGGCGCTCACCGTCCTGAAGCCGCTGCTCGAGAGCGGGAACGTGCAGCCGCTGGGCAAGGTCGCGGTAGGCACGGTGAAAGGCGACCTTCATGACATAGGAAAGAACATCGTGGTGATGGTGCTGACGGGCGCGGGGTTCGAGGTGGAGAACCTAGGCACTGACGTCTCGCCCGAGTCCTTCGTCGAGGCGGCCGCGGGCGGAGCGCAGGTCATAGGGATGTCGAGCCTGCTGACGACCACCAGGTCGGTGATGAGCGACGTCGTGAGGCTCCTCGAGGAGCGCGGGCTCCGCGGGGGCGTCAAGGTCATCCTGGGCGGCGCGGCGGTGACGGAGAAGTTCGCCGAAGAAGTCGGGGCGGACGCGTACGGGGAGGACGCCAACGACGCGGTCAGGAAAGTCAAAGGATTGCTGGGGGCCCCGCTATGAAGCTCGCCGAGTCCCTGTCCAGGGGAAACCTGACCCCGGTCGTTCCACTGCTCGGTTATCCCGGGGTCGTCGGCGCGGGCCTCACTGTCCGGGAGGCGCTGACGGACGTGCCCTCGCACATGCGATGCCTCCAGTTCCTGGTAGACAGGTTCGACCCGGCCTGCCTCTTCTTCATCATGGACCTCACCGTGGAAGCCGAGGCGGTCGGCGCGAAGATCGAATTCGGCGAAGCCGGCCCGCCCAGTGTGGCAGAGCATCCGATCAAGTCCCTCGATGACCTGCAGAAGCTGTCGGTGCCCAACCCGGCCGACCACGGAAGAATGCCGCTCTTCAACGAAGTGGTGCGGGCGATGAGTGACTCTTTCGATTGCGTCACGGCCGCGTATGGGATCGGTCCGTTCACGCTGGCGGCCGAGCTCGTCGGCGCGGAAGAGCTCGCGGTGCGGGCCGTCACCGAGCCCGAGTTCGCGAGGGCCGTGATCGACTACTCCCGCTCTGTCACCCATGCATACACGACCTCACTGGCCATCTCCGGCGCCCAGATCATAGCCATACTGGAACCGACCGCGGTGATCCTTTCCCCCGCCATGTTCGACGACCTCTGTGTCGGGCCCCTGACTTCCATCGCGGAGGCCATCAAGGAGGAGGCCGCTCACCCGGTCCTGCACATATGCGGGGACTCGACGCACCTGCTGCGAGGCATGGTGAGCTGCGGCGTACACGGCCTGAGCCTCGACTCGCCGGTCGACCTCGACGAGGCGTTCGATGCCGCGCCGGCGGATGTGCTCGTGATAGGAAACGTCGACCCGGTGGGGACGATGGTGGAGGGGACGGTCGAAGACGTGGCCGCCGCCGCGCGCGAGCTGCTCGATCGTTTCGCGTCCGAACCGAACTTCGTCCTGAGCAGCGGGTGCGACCTACCGGCCGAAACGCCGTTCGAGAACATCGACGCGCTGATGTCCGCGGTCCTTCCCTGACCGAAAAAACCGACCCGGAGGCCGAGCGTGTTGCCGACTCTTTACTCTCGCGATCGCTGCGGACTGTGCGGCGAGTGCCTGGCTTCGTGCCCGGTCATGAAGATAGACCAGGCCGACGCGGCCCGATTCGTCGAGCGTCTCGCGGCCGGAGAGTACGTGTTCGAGGTGCTCGACCGCTGCACCGGGTGCATGTCCTGCATTTCGTTCTGCCCGAACGGCGCCCACCCGTACGGGCTGCTCCTCGAGAGATACGTGGAGCGCTACCGGGAACTGGGCATCCCGCAAATCTTCTGCAACGCCATGCCACTGAGGCAGGGGCCCAACCTGTGGCGTGGCCTCGACCGCTGGCTCACTGACAAGGAGCGCGAGGACCTCGCGGCCTGGTCGAAGGCTCCGGTCAGCGAAGAGGTGCTGTTCCTCGGCTGCAACCAGAGGCTTACCCCGTACATCGCCGACTCGAGGATATTCGACGGCATCAAGATATTCACGGACGCCGGCGAGTGCTGCGGCGAGTATTACCTGAGGCTCGGGCTGGTCGACGAAGCCCGGAGAAGAGCGGCTTCGCTCGCCGGTCGTTTCAGGGAGCTCGGCGTCCAGCGGGTCATAGCGTTCTGTCCCGCTTGCGAGAACACCATGACCAACCTCGCGCCGAACGCGCTCGGCGTCGATTACGGTGTCGAAGTGATCGGCCTCGTTGAATGGCTCTCGGCCGGTGTCACGGACGGGAGCATCGACCTGAAAAGGCGCCTGTCGGGAACGGTCACGGTGCAGGACCCGTGTCACGCGTCAGGGCTCGGCGCCGGACCGGTAGAAGAGGTCCGCAGATTGCTCAAGCTGATGGGGCTTGACCTGAGAGAGATGGATGGCTGCGGCGATGCCGCGCTCTGCTGCGGGCTCGGGGCCTCGCTCGCCCGCTACAAGCTGCGAGACGTGATAAGGACCGGCGTCCTGCGGGCGCGCGACGCCGGCTCGACCGGAGCCGACCTGACGTGCGCCTGGTGCAACGGCTGCTACATGGTGATGAATATGTTCCGTCTCCTCTATCCGTGGACGCCCCCCGTCTATCACCTGCTGGAACTGCTGGAGCTCGCCACCGGAGAAAAGCCCGTTCGGAAGATGCCCGCACGCGGATTCCAGCTGGTCGCCGCCGGGCTCGAGTCGGTAGCCCGAGACGGCTTCTCTTTTGCCAGGACCAGGATTTAGATCAGGAGAGAAGGCCGGTCAGGTACAGCGCGCTGCCGGCCGCCTGCTCGGTGCCCACACCCCTGGCTCCCGCGTCACACCCGACGAGGAAGAGTCCTTCGACGGGCGTGATGACGCTCGGCTTGTGGATCCCGGTCTGCCCGACCTTCTGAGCAAGCCCGATGCACTCGCCCGTCGGTTTTCCCGTCAGGCGGCCGGTGTCGCGGATCGTCGTACGCATGCGCCACTCGATGTTCTTCTCGAGCGCCGGGAAGAGGTCGAAGAGCTTCTCCTCCGCCCGGTCCAGGATGCGCTCGCATTGCGCCACCGTCGCGTCATCGACCTTGCTCGGGCCCGGCGCGCCCATAATCACGAGTTGCTTGCCGTTCGGTGCAGCTTTGGCGTCCCACTCCGTCACTACCGGCACGAAAAGGAACGGATCCTCCGGCGCGCCTCCCGCGTCGATGTAGTCGAAGGCACTGAGAGGATCCACGTCCGGAATATTGAAGTAGCACGGCGCCTTCACGTCGACCGCGGCGCGGCCGAGGCCGTACTTCACCGTGACGAACGAATACGATTCGTCCAGGGCGCTCGACGATTCGACATAGCTCGCGGGAAGAGTCCCGTCAGGCACCATGGCGACGGTCCTCTTGATGCCGGCGTTCGATACCACTACGTCCGCCGCGAATTCCCGCCCGTCCGAGGTCACCACGCCGGTCGCCTTCCCGTCTTTCACGAGGATCGTCTCGACCTCGGCGCCGAGGACGACCTCTCCCCCGTTCCTCTCAAAGGAGCGCAGCCACGAGCCCGGCATCTCGCGCGAGCCGCCTCTCGGGACGCTCAGGAACTCTTTCTCGGCCATGTTGGAGACGCACCACATCAGCTCCCCCGCGCTCGACTGGGTGTACGGGACGAGGAGGAGGATCATCGAGCAGCAGGCGAAGCTCTTGTGAAGCAGTTCGCTGTCCGTGAAGCGCGAAAGGAACTCGAACGTCGTCATCTCGTCGAGGTCGTCGATGAAGACGTCCTTCCGTTTGACGAGACCGGTCATCGTCCTGACTATCCCGGCGAAGTCCGGGCGGCCGGACACTCCTCGCAGTTCCCGGACGGCCTTCTTCAGTCTCGTCTCAGAAGAACCTCCCGATGCGGCCGTCCGATTATGAACGTACTCGCGAACCGTACCTGTCGGGAACTGGAGCAACGCCCTCAGGCTCTTCTGTGACTGGTAATACTGGATGTCGAATCCGTTTCTCACGTGAAAGGTCGAGCCGGGGTTCTTTCTGAGCCACTGCATGTCTCCGCCGACGAGCCTGTCTATCTCGCCGTGGGGACCCATCGGGCCCATCGAGAACATGTGGACGCCGGAGTCCACGAGATAGCCGTCCTTCTCGAAGCCCCAGCACTTGCCGCCGGGGACGGGGTTTCTCTCGAGGAGCACCACTTCGTGCCCCCTCGACTGAAGCAGCGCCGCCACGCCCGACCCGCCGATGCCTGACCCCACCACCACGACTCTCTTAGTCTCCAACTGCGACCCCTCCTGTGTGGCCTCAGACACATTGATGCTTCGAGCACTTTATTGCGGCAAAGTATACCAAAGGGGTGGCCGGTGCTTTGTCGCGATCGAAGCCTGATATTATTGCCTGCGATAGAAACGAACCGACCCCCGAGGGGCAGGCACATTGGCCGTCAAGAAAAGATTCACCGACGGGAAAGAAGCGCTCAAGACACGGAAGGACTCGCTCGCGGATTCCTACGGCGTGCGAAGGGCGCGATTCCTCAGGTACCTCGAGGACCTCGGCCGTCGGCGCCCTTCGATATCTGCCCTGACGATGGCGCTCGACAATTTCATCCGGCACCAGATGACGCTGCATTCGGGCAACTTCGCCTACTCGGCTTTTCTCGGTCTCTTCCCCCTCGTCCTGGTGATACTGGCGATCGTCGGCATCCTGTGCAGGTACAACCCGCAGGTACTTCAGGCGACACTGGATTTCATCAGGAAGCTCGTGCCCGATTTCGGGAGCAACGGGAGCAGGGACATTACCGACTCTATGGTCCAGCTGCGAAATGTGGTGGGGGTACTAGGTATCGTCGGCCTTCTCTGGACCGTCAGCAGGATCTCCTACGCGATCGATCGGGGTTTCACCGCGGTCTTCCAGACCAGGAAGCAGGGTTACCTCAAGAAGAAGCTCTTCGCGTTCGGCGTCCTCTTCCTCGTCGGCCTCGTCGGTATGGTCGGGCTGGCGATCACGTACGGTTCGACACAACTTGTTCACTGGATCGACCAGCAGACGGGCCCGGTCATCTCCGCCTTGTGTATAGTCCTGGGCGCGGTTCTGACCCCCGCGGCCAGCTTCCTTATTTTCGCGACCATCCTGCGCGTCATCCCCCGGCAGAAACCGGGTTATCGGGAGGTGTTCTGGGGGGCGCTCTTCGCCGCCCTCGGGCTCGCGGCAAGCGAGTACGTGCTCAGCTTTTACTTCAGGTACGTGTCGTCGTACGAGGCCCTGTACGGCTCGCTCGGCGTCATCATCGGCATCGTCCTGTGGCTGTACTTTGTCGGAATCCTTATCTTCTTCGGCGCCGAACTGGTCCGCGCCCTCCAGGTGAAACGTGGTAAAGCGGTCGCGCCGACGAAGGTCGAGCTCGAGGAGATAAACCCGGCCTAGCCGCCACCCCGTGAGGCTCCTTCACGTATATATCCGCTTCCGGCTGACGAGCCATCATCTTGAAGCTTCCGTCATCAGGCCTCACGGCCTTCACCCGGCTTCTTCTTTTATTAACACAAGAGGGGAATCGCCTTCGTACTCTCTTAACCCGAGCAGGCAATAATCAATCCCGAACGGAACGTCCGTTCGGCGCGCCCGCGTCGCAAGACCGGGTGCCCCGGGACGTGAGATGGCCCCGGAAGCAGAAACGCGATTCCTCGGCGGAAGGGATGGGAGCATGAGAATGAAGGGCAGGCGTTTGAGGCGAATCGGGCTCGCGGCATGCATACTGCTGCTGCTGGCCTTCTCCACGGTGGGGCTGGCCTCGTGCGGCTCGAGTAGCACGGCGAAGAAATCCACCGGCGACACCACGACGAAGTTGCCGCCGGGGGTCAGCGCTTCGACAGAAGGTGTGACGTCGACGGCGACCGGCTCATCTGCGACGGCCTCGGATTCGTCGGCAACGACATCGAGCTCGTCAGCGACGACAGGCACAAGCAGCAGCGCGACCGCCACGACATCGAACAAGCCGTCTGCGACTGCCGACCTGGCCGGTACGCGCTACACGATCGTGAACGCGACACGGCCTGACAGCAACAAGAGCGTCACCTCGTCCAGCGGCCGTGAGGTCCCGGGCGACTACCTCGAGGTGGAGTTCACAATCTTCAATACGGGCGCGGCGGGCCTGGTCGACCTCTCGCAGTATTCTTTCAGGCTGCTGAGCCCCGGCATCGCGGCAGATACGTACGCGGACTATTACGGCACGACGGGGACTTATGGCGCCTACGTCGCCGAACACGAGATATCCGCTACGCTGCTCTCTTACTCGGACCTTCAGCCGGTCGCCTACAAGGTGAAGGTCGGCGAGAGCGTCACCAAGGTGTTCGTGTTCTTCGACCTCAACCCGCTGACTGACGCACCCAACGCGGGGGTCACAAAGGACAACACAAACCTGGTCATCTACAAGAGCAGCGGCACCGACTCCGGCTCGCAGATCTCGCTCCCGCTGGCCGGCTACCCGGACTGAGAGGCAGGTCTATCCAGTGAGAGCGCTGCAGAGAGGATTCAGGAGCTTCCGTCGCAACTACGTGCGGAACCTCGTGGTGATGGTGCTGCTCTTCGTGTGCCTCACCTTCTCGATGTCGATGCTGGCTGTCAAGCTGGCGGCCGACAGCCAGGTCGAGACGATCAAGACATACCAGAGCCCGACATCACCCGGCGTCGGCACGTACGGCGAGATAAAGATCAGCTCCGCATACCAGTTGAAGCAGTTCGAAGCCGAGCGGACCAAGACGGCGGCCGAGAGGCAGGCCGAGGCCCGCAGCATGACCACCGCGCAGGAGTTCGCCGACAGGGTCTCGAACCTCATCCCGGAGAAGCTCACCGACGAGTTCTCGCAGAACGCGGACATCGAGACCTACGACAAAGTGCTCGCCGCGAACATCACGGTGCCGGGCATCACCAACACCAACATGCAGCAGCTGTTCCAGCTGCGTCAGAACGGGCCGCAGGACCAGAACGCGGGGCCGTCCGGCAGCCGCATGAACCAGAACTCGTTCACGTTCAACGGGAACACCAGCGGCGAGGCGGCTTCCGACTTCACCACCGGCGCGAAGAAGCTGACATCGGGTAGCTTCTTCACGTACGACGACTACAAGAACGGCAACCCGGTGGTGATGATCGAGAAGAACCTCGCGTCCGACAACAGCCTCGGTGTCGGGAGCACTGTCGAGGCGACGGTCAGCGGGGAGAGCGGAAGCAGCTCGACCATGGTGCTCAAGGTCATCGGCATCTACGAGACCGTGCAGACTACCAGCGGCAGTTCCTCTTCGTCGTCGTCTTCGTCCTCCTCCTCTTCCGCGCAGACGTTCAACCCGGCGGGGAACTCGTTCTACGCGCCGCTCTCCGTCGTGCAGAAGCTGAACGGGACGTCGGGCTACGTCGAGCTCGGTTCTTATTACTACGGCTCGGTGGACGACACTGCGAGCCTGAAGGTCCTTTTCAAGAAAGACACCGCGGGCACCGGCACGAAGTACGAGTTCGCGACCGACCTCTCCGACTACCAGGCGATCGCGGACCCGCTGCTCAAGGCCAGGAACACTTCGGTGATCGGCCTGGCCGGTGCTCTCGGCGCTTGCGCGGTGATCATCCTTCTCTCGATGGTGATCATCATCAGCGGCAGGACTCGTGAGCTGGGCATACTGAAGGCGATCGGCTCCACCGACCGCCAGGTCATAGCCCAGTACGCGTTCGAGGTACTGTGCATATGCCTGGTGGCCATCATCCTCGCGATGGGAGCCACCGCCTTCATCGGGCAGAGCCTCGGCAACTGGATACTGCCCAAGACCACAAAGACCGCGTCGGCAACGAGCTCGCAGACACAGAGCGGCCCCCCGGGGATGCAGGGCGGCCCGATGGGCACGAGCAACAGGCTCTACAAGGAAGGCACCAGGGCCGGCATTAATTCGAGCACTCAGCAGCAAGAGCAGGCCGCGAAGCTGAATGTCGTTTACCGCGGCTCGATGTTCCTCTACGGGATCCTGATCCTGGTGGGCCTGAGCCTGTTCGGGATGGCGATACCGCTGGTCTGGATAATCCGACTGAGGCCCGCGCGGGTCCTGAGCATGGAATGAGGTCCGGGATGATGGATACGGAGATACTGAGCGTGAGAAACGTCAGCAAGACCTTCGAGGTCAAGGCCGGAAGCGTGAAGGCGGTAGATGATGTGAGCTTCACGGCCTCCAGGGGTGGTGTTACGACGATAGTCGGTGCATCCGGCTCGGGAAAGACCACCCTGCTCTATGTGATCGGCTCGCTGGAGAAGCCGGAGTCGGGCGAGATCGACGTGGGAGGGAAGGACATCCTCACTTCCTCCGCCGACCTCGTGAAATACCGCCGGGAGAGCGTCGGCTTCGTCTTCCAGTTCTTCAACCTTGTGCCCACGCTCACCGCGCTCGAGAACGTGATGCTTCCCATGGACCTGGCCGGCGTGTCCAGGGAACAGCAGCACGCCCGCGGCACCGCGCTACTGGAGCAGATGGGCGTGTCGGGCAGGCTGCTGAAGGCGAAGCCGACAAAGATGAGCGGCGGAGAGAACCAGCGGGTGGCCATCGCAAGAGCGCTGGCGAACGACCCCGAGATAATCCTCGCCGACGAGCCGACAGGCAACCTGGACACCGCGACGGGTAACACCGTCATCGAGATACTCACAGCCCTCGCGCACGAGAACGGAAAGTGCGTGCTGATGGTCACCCACGACGAGAGCATCCTCGATGTATCGGACCGTGCATTTCATATGACAGACGGGCACCTGAGCGACATCACAGGACAGTCATAGGAGATGGTATGAAGAAGATCTTGTGTCTCATGGTCGGAGTGCTCCTGGCACTGGCGGTCTTCGCCGTCGCCGGCTGTGGCGGCTCGAGCCAGACCAGCGCGGAATCAGAAAGCAAGAGCAATACGAGCGGAAGCACTGCGGGAGTCCCCGTCTATCCCGGCGCCAGCAAGGTCGACATCTCGGACGCGGGCGGCCCTCCGGGCATGGACTCAAGCAGGCCGCAGCCTACGGACGGGAGCATGCCGGGGCCCGGCAACGGGACGCCGCCGACAACCACAGGGGCGACTCCGCCAGGCGGATCGACCGCTCCGGGACCGATGGGCAGCGGGCCGGGCATGGGCGGGCAGAACCCGGGTTCCACGAACGGCGCCATGTACAGGACCAAGGACTCGGTGGACAAAGTATCGACCTGGTACAAAGAGCAGCTGTCTACCAAGACGGAATTCAAGGAACAGGCCGCGCCGTCCGGACAGGGTGGGAACCAGGGCGGAGGCACTGTCTACACGTTCAAATCGGGAAGCACAACGAAGATGGTGATGATACGCGAAGATTCATCCAGCAAAGGAGGTACCGACATACTCATTAGCGATTCTCCTCAGGGAATGCCTGCGAACCCCCAGGTTTTCCTGAAGACCCCACAGGCGCTGACCTGACCAACCAGAGGCTCGTTCGCTTGACGAGCCGAAGGCCGACATGGCGCCGGGGCACTGACCGGCTCCGGCGTCGCTGAACCTCCTCATAAGCGGCGGGGATCAACCTCCCCGCCGCACCCCCCTTTTTCAGTCCGGCAATCTTCCCTGTCTCCTCGCGCCCCGGTACGTTGACAACAAGGACTGGCCACTTCATCGGGGAATGCTGATAACCTATGGCAAGCGTGATTACCTGGTCGGTGGGGTTCGGCTGGCGAGAGGAGTCTTCAGATGGCGGATGAGAACAGTGACACTGGCATGTCGTCTTCCGAGCTGGAGAGGCTGCGCGCCGAGAACGAACGGCTCAAGGCGCAGGTAAGCAAAACAGACAAGAAAGAGAGAAAAGGCGGGTTCTGGCGCCGTTTTGCCGTGTGGGTGCTTGTGATCCTGGCCCTGCTCTTCTCGCTCTTCAGCGTATTTTCCACCTGGATCAGGACGACAACGCTCGATACGAACACGTTCGTGAACACCATCGCGCCGATCGTCAAGAACGAGGCTGTGGCCAAAGCCGTCACCGATATTGTGGTCAAACAGCTGTTCGAGAAATACAACATCAAGGGCGAGTTGAAGAAAGGCCTGACGCAGCTCGACACCGCTGTCCGCAGCGCTCTTCCGCCTAACGCTCCGGTTCCTGACGTGAGCCTCGGCGCGCTCGCCGACCCCATCTCAGGCGGTCTGGAATCGATCGCCAAGACGGCCGCAGAGAAGATACTCACCAGCGAGGTGTTCTACAAGACCTGGAAGGAAGCTCTGACGCTCGCGCACCAGACGGCCATCAACATAATCAGGGGGAACAAGAACGCCGCCATTACGAGCGTCGGCGACAAGGTGGTTCTGAACGTCAAGCCGTTGCTCGACCAGATCCAGGCACAATTGATCGCTTCGGGCCTGACCTTCCTCGAGAAAGTCAAGGTGCCGGCGAACATCGGGCAGATCGAGCTGTTCACGGCAAAACAGCTCGGCGCCGTGAAGAGCATAGTGAAGCTACTTGACCTGCTCTACTGGTTGCTGCCATTGCTGGCTCTGCTCTGCTTCGCCGGAGCGATACTGCTCGCGAGGAACAGGCGCAGGGTGTTGATCAGGTCGGGTATCGGGCTGGTCATCGTGATGCTGATAGTGCTCATCGTGCTGAAGGTTACGCACAGCCAGCTGTTCGGCCAGATCAAGGTCCCGCAGAACCTGGCCGCTGCCAACGTGGTCTGGAACCAGCTGCTCGGCGGCCTCAAGTCGGGCATCTGGGGAATCCTGGCTCTCGGTGCGGTCGTAGCCATCGGCGGCGGCTTCGCAGGCCCGTCGAAGTGGGCAGTCTGGACGCGCGAGCACGTCGCTGGCTTCTTTACGAAGTGGCGCGCGCGCCGGCAGGGCGAGGCCGAGAAGTCGAAATTCAGCGCTTTCCTCGACAAGTACCAGTGGTGGTTCAGGGCCGGCGGGTTCGCCATCGCAGTGATCGTCCTGGTTTTGGTGCCGCACATATCGGTGCTCGCCATAATACTGACGATCGTCATCCTGGCGATCTACCTGGCGCTGATAGAGCTGCTGCGGTAATGGCCTGACATTCAGATAACTACTCGAGGCGCGGCACGAGCCGCGCCTCGACTGTTTTTAACGTCGGTTCGGCGCCTATTTCTTCCAGGTCAGCTTGAAGTCTTTGCCGCTGACTATGTCGTCCGGGACGACCGCGACCTCGCCCGACTCGGGCAGCACGAAACGCATAGGGCATACGCTCCTGATGTCCCGCTCGATATCTACGCCCGGCATGACCTGGACGAGCTCCATGCCGCGAGCGGTGAGGTGGAAGACCCCGACGTTCGTGCAGTAGTAGACTTCCTTGCCCGCCTTGAGCGCCTCCTGCCCGTTGAACGTGATCTCGTCGACCTGCTCGACGAACTTGGGAGTGCCCCGCTTCGATATCTTCAACTTGCCGTCCTCGATGCTCATCTGCGCGTGGGCCATCCAGGTGCCGATGAAGATGATCGTCTTCGCTGAAGCGGCCAGGTCGGGAAGCCCTCCGGGCCCCACGTAGTTGAGCGGCCCTTCGCCGCGCTTCGACACGTTGATGTTCCCCTGGCAGTCGGCCTGGAGCAGCCCGAGGATGGTCACGTCGAGCTTCTCGTAGCAGAGATGGAATATCTCGGCCGAGGGCATTATCCTCTCCGGATTGATCGACGAACCGAAGAACACGCCCATCGAGGGCAGCCCGCCCAGGATGCCCGTCTCGACGATGTAGGTCACGTCCTTGTTGAGGCCGCCTTCGTATATCAGCCGGCTGGCCTCCTCCGGGAGACCCACGCCGATGTTCACGTACGAGCCCGGCTTTGCGACCTTTGTGAAGAGGTCGGCGGCCATCCTGGCCATCGCGTTCTCGACCGGCCCGCGCTTCGGCGTGATGCCGAGGAGCTTGTTCGCGTACTTGAGCCGGTCCACCGCGTCAGCGACGTCTTCGTGCGCGCCTTCGGTGAACATCTTCCAGTAGCGCCTCTGCTGGATCGAACCGGTCTGCTCGTTCCACGGGTTCACCACGATGGCGTCCACCATGTCCGCCGTCATGAATATGTCCTTCTCGCTCCTGGGGATTATCTCCCCGACACACGCCAGCACCTTGCCGCCGTTCTTCCTCGCCGCCAGGGACGACTCCCTGTCCTCCGTGATGGTCGCGGCGTTGAGCTTGTAGATGTTGCCTTCTTTGTCAGCGTAGGGAGCGTTGAAGATCGCGAAGTCGAGCTTCGGCATGCAGTAGCGCAGCGCGTCGCCTTCGACCGTCGTGAAGCTCTCCCCGACTCCCTTGATGACCGGGGTCCCGTTGTCGACCCGGGGGTCCAGCAGCGTGCCGACGCCCGTCTTGCTGACTATGCACTCCTCGCCCCGCGCCTGCGCCTCGAGCAGGAAGGTCTGGATGCCCTGCGCCATCCGGTGCATCTCCATCTTGCCCTCGTCAGCTACTTTCAGGAACGTCTTCACGGTCTCGAGGTGCCCGCCGATCCAACGGGTCACCAGCCCCGGCACTCCAAGTTCCTCGAGCGTCCCGGGCACTTTGCCCCTCGAGCCCTGCGCGCCGATCGTTATCCACGTGAGGTCCTTCGGGTGCCCGGTCCGGTCGAACCGGTCGCGGATCGCCCAGAAATAGATCTGGCACCGCGCGTTCGCGGCCATGCCGTTTGAGAAACAGCACGCGCCGTCCGGGATCATCTCGACCGCTTCGCGCGCGGTCATGAATACGGGGTTCTCGATGTCCTTCGGGCGGTAATCGAGGTCGTGCTTCGACCAGGTCACCCTCCATCTCGCGATATGCAGCAGCACTCCGGCTTTCTTTATGATGTTCATTCTGTCTCTCCTGGACTAGTCAGTGTTCTGCCCGGCCCCTCTGCCTGCCGGACGCTTTTCGTGTCTTTGTGGTCTCCGAAAACAGGAGACCGGCTCTAACTGATTATGACTCGCCCTCTTCTTCACCCGATGTGTCCTCCAGCGCCTCGAAGCCTTCGCGCACCGCGAACAGGGCCACTACGATGGCGGCGACCGGGTCGGCCCACCACCAGCCGAAAGCCGCGTTCAGAGCGAGAGCCAGCAGCACGACGGCCGCGAGCAGGGCGCAGAAGAGTGACTCCGAGGCTTCCGCGGCCAGTGCCGAGTTCCCGAGGCGACGGGCGAGACGCCTCTTGATTATGAAGAGCACCGGCATCACGATGACGGCCGCCGACGCGAGCGCGATCCCGGCTACCGATGTCTCGGGCCTGGATCTCAGCACCAGGTTGTAGATCGCCTCGGCGGTGACGTACGCGGCCAGCGCGAAGAACGTCACCGCGATCAGCCGGAGTGCGAGCTTCTCCCTGGCCTTCTGCTCCTCCGCCACTCCGTGCAGTTGCCAGATGATGACCGCGGCGGCGAAGAGCTCGATCACCGAGTCCAGCCCGAAGGCAACAAGCGCGATGGACCCGGCGATGACCCCCGACGCGACGGCGACTCCCGCCTCGACGACCATCCACGCGACCGTGAAATACTCGACCCGCAAGGCCGCTCGCACGGTCGGCTCCCGCCCGGCTTCGCCCGTTGAATTCATCAGACCAGTGTAACCCCGGGGCAATCGCCTGATAAACATGTAAGACTGAAGGGGTGCGGCACGTCTTGTGGAAGCAGAACGTCGGATGAAATAGTATTGCGGTAGTGAGCCCGCAAGGTGAGAGGATGAAACAAACGGATCGACAATCCAGGCCCCCTCGATCGTACCTGTATTATTTCATCGGAATATTCCTGCTGGCGGAAGCGTGCCTGGTGGGCGTCGACCTCTATTACCTGTACGGGCAGAAAGGCACAGTCGGCGAATTCTTCTTCGACTTCCTGATCATCAGCGCGATAATACTCGCGCTCATCCTCCTGACATATTTCGCTCTTCGAAGGATCCTGGTGCGGTATATCGACTCCACGACCCGCTTCCGTGAGCTGACGGGACTTCTGCCGGAGGGGGTCGTCGAGCACGACCTCAACGGAACCGTCACTTACGCCAACGAGCTCGCCCTGGAGTGGTTCGGTTACTCGCCGGCGGACGTCGAGGCAGGATCTGTCAACGTCCAGGATACGCTGGTCCCCGAGGACAGGGCCCGCGCGGTCCACAACGTGGGGCTTCAGCTGAACGGCCGTAATCTCGGGCCGGTCGAGTACAAGGTGATGAAGAAGGACGGCGACGCCTTCCCGGTGCTCATCAGTTCGAGCCTGGTGGAGCGGGGCGGCCGCGCCACCGGCGTCAGGGTGGTGATAACGGATATTTCCGCTCAGAAGGCCACCGAGAAGAGGATCGGCGATTCGGAGGAGAAGTACAGGGGACTGTTCGAGTCGAGTATCGACGGGATACTGGTCCTGACGCTGTCCACCGGCAAGATCACCGAGGCCAACCCCGCCTTCCTTAACATGGTCGGATACACCCTCGACGAACTGCGGGAAAAGACATACGTGGACCTGACTCCCGCCGAGTGGCACCCGACAGAGATGCAGATCTTTCGCGACCAGGTCGCGACCCGCGGTTTCTCGGACGAATACGAGAAAGAGATCATCGCCAAGGACGGCCGCATCATCCCTGTCAGCGTGAGGCGCTGGGTCATCGAGGCCGAGCTGGAGGCTCCGATCGGCGTATGGGGCATCATTCGCGACATCACGGAGAAGAAGGCGCGCGAAGCCGAGGTAGAACGCGTCAACGCCGAGCTGCTGCGCTACGCGCACGCCGTCTCACACGACCTCAAGAGCCCGGTCCACGAGGTGATGATGGCCTCCGAGACGGTACGGATGCTGGTCGCGAGGCCGCAGACCGAAGAAGTAAAGCGTTACCTCGAGGAGTCATTCGAGGTGCTGGAACACGGACTCTCCCGGGCGAACAACCTGATCGAGAGCATGCTGGCGCTCGCCGAATCGGGGCAGGTCCCCCGCGAGGTCTCGCGCGTTAACGTATCCGAGACCGTCGAAGAGATCCTCACTGAGCGGGCGGCGGACATCGAGATCCGCAACATCGAGGTGCGCGCCGACGAAGACCTCGGCGAGATCGTCGCATCACCGACTCACGTGTACCAGGTCTTCGCCAACCTTTTAAAGAACGCGATATTGCACGGGGACTGCGGCGAGCCGGTCATCGAGATACACGCCCTCGCCGGCAAGGCAAACGAGCACCGTTTCCTGGTTCGGGACAACGGGCCGGGCATCCCCGAGACCATCATCGACGACGTGTTCATGCCATTCGCCAGGGGGGCGCACGGCGACACCGGGATCGGGCTTTCCATCGTCCAGAAGATCGCCGAGGTCTACAAGGGCAGCGTCCGCGCGTACAACGACTCGGGGGCGTGCCTCGAGGTAACGCTCAACGACTACTCGAACAGCTGAACCGCCCCCGCGATCCCCGGCCTACTCCCCCGACTTGAAATCAGGGTTCATGAAACAGACGGCGTTCGGGCAGTACTTGCAGGCCATCTGGCGCACGGCCAGCGACGAACCCAGCGCGGCCGCCACGTAGAGCAGAAGATAGAAGAAGCCCATCTTCTTCACCTGCGGCAGCGGGAACAGCACGCTCGCACCGATCAGCGCGAAGTCGAGGTAGAAGGCCTCGGTCGTGAGGGGATGCTCTTCGTCCTTCTCGTAGATCATGGCGGTCCACTTGCCCATAAGGGTGGAGCACTCCTGCCCGTAGTAATCGCAGCGGCAACACACATACTTGCGCACGACGGTCATGATCGCGACCCACAGGGCCATGTAGATGGGAAGCCGTCGCGGGGCTTTCCTCAGCAGAGCCCAGATGCCGAGTATCGCCGGCAGCCCGAACAGCACTGTCGTCTTCTGCGCCGTTCCGGGAGGCCACGGGGACTCGCCCATTTCCGCGCATCCCTCGCCCGAGCAGCCCGCCGCGCATCCCATCGGCCTGGTATCCTCTGCTCCCATGTTCGTCTCCTTTGCCAGTTGCCTTTGATTCAATTCTAACCCACCATCGAGACAAGTCCGCGATCCGGTGGGGAGAAGATCGCCGGGCTGCTAGCCGCCCACTTCGTCCGAAGACCTCTCGACAAGGGACCTGTCCCCGCCCTCGACATACTTGGCACGCAGGTCTTTCTTGAGGATCTTGCCGGTCGGAGTCCGAGGGAGTTCGTCAACGAAGATGACCTTCTTCGGGGTCTTGAAGCTGGCGAGCCGCTCGCGCGCGAATGCGATTATCTCTTCCGGGGTCACTTCCTCGCCCGGCATGAGCACTACCAGCGCGAGAGGGCTCTCGCCCCACTTCTTGTCGTGCATGCCGACCACACCAACGTCAGCGACCTTGGGATGGGCGTGGATGACGTCCTCAACCTCGGCAGGGTAGATGTTCTCGCCGCCGGATATGATCATGTCCTTCTTCCGGTCTACTATCCAGAGGTAGCCCTCCTCGTCGAAGCGGCCCATGTCACCGGTGTGGAACCAGCCGCCTCGCAGTGTCTGCGCCGTCTCCTCGGGCATGTTCCAGTACTCCTTGAAGACGTTCGGCCCCTTGATGACTATCTCTCCCATCTCGCCGGCGGGCAGCTCACGATCGTCCTCGTCGAAAATCTTGATCTCGACGTGGAAGAGGGGCTTTCCGGCCGAGCCCCGCTTGCGCATGACGTCAGCCTCGGGAAGCGCGCTTACCGCGGGCGCGGTCTCGGTGAGCCCGTAGCCCTGGCTGAAGAGCACTCCCTTGTCCTGGTACTTCTCGATCAGCGGCACCGGGCACGGAGCCCCGCCCGCGATCATCACACGCATGGATGAGAAATCGCCGCTCTCGAACTTCTCGCTCATCGACATCAGCAGGAACATCACCGGGATGCCGAACATGGCTGTGATCTGGTGTTTCGGGATCGCTTCTATTACCTGGTCCGGCACGAAGAAGCGCGTGAGGACGACCTTGCCGCCGCAGTAGATGATCGGGGTCGCGGCCGCCGAGAGACCTCCTATGTGAAAGAGTGGCGCGGCCACCAGGATGCTGTCAGTCTCGCAGAGTGTGTAGGTGAGGATGGCGTTGACGCCGTTCCACTGGGTGTTGCCATGGGTCAGCACCGCTCCTTTAGGCCGGCCCGTCGTCCCGGACGTATACATGATGAAGTGAGGATCGTCGAGCGTGACCTCCGGCTCGACATGAGGTTCGGTCTCCGGCGCGCCCGATATCCACTCCTCGTAATCCATATCGCCCTCGTTGCCTGCGCCGACCGCGATGAACTGCTTGATTCCTGTCTCGAGCTTCTTGATCTCGGCCGCCTGGAACGCGAAGTCGTTCGTGTAAATGAGGACCGTCGCGCCCGAGTCGTTGAGGATGTAGGCCAGCTCGGGAGGCGTGAGCCTGAAATTGAGAGGCACCATGATCGCGCCGATCTTCCCGGCCGCGAACAGCAGCTCGAGGAACTCCGGGTTGTTTGGGAAGAGCGCCGCGACCCGCTCCCCGCGCGTGATGCCAACTGAAGGCAGAGAGTTGGCCAGCCGGTTGACCCTGGCGTTGAACTCGGCGTTGCTGTAATGACGGCCGTCGTCGTCGCAGACGACGAACGTTTCGTCAGGGTTGTTCCTTGCACGGATAGTGGTCCATTCTCCAACGTTCATCTGAGGCACCTCCGGTCGAGGGATGAAAACCCGGCTCCGCCGTCTAAGTCTAACTCCCTGAAACAAAACGGTCGACAGAAATGCCTTCGAAGCAGGAAACAGCAGTATTGTTCTAAACTTAAGGGAAGGAACCGAACTGGAGGTGGCTCGAAGCGGGGCGCGGCGCGTCCACCGGCGTTCGAGTCGATCGAACAAGGAGGACGAGGATGTCTGCGAAGGCGAAGCCGAGCAAAGAAGAAATGGTCAAGGGCCTCTCGACCCACGACATGGGAATCATAGAGACACTGTTCGTGAGCCAGCTCGAGAACATCGAGGAGTCCGGCCTGGACCCAAAGACGCACTCACTCGTGCGGATAGCCGCCCTGATCTCCATAGACGCCCCGCCAGCCTCTTACATGTGGCAGATCGGCATCGCGCTCGACAGCGGGGTCACGCCCGAGGAGATACTCGGCGTCATGATCGCTCTCCAGCCGACCATCGGCATGGCACGCATAGTCGCCGCGGCGCCCGAGATCGCACTGGCGCTGGGCATCGAGATGGAGGGCCTTGATTTCTAGGGGGACGCTCAAAGCGATGCGGATGAGCGAGCACCCGTCAGGAAATAACTGAAACAACATGGAGGGAACATCATGCCCCCGTTCATGAGACGGAGACCGTTGATGAGAGCGGCCGTGGTAGGCGGCGGCGCCTACGCCATCGGCAAGCACTCGGCGAGAAAAGAAGACACGCAGAACCAGGGGATCGAGGACGCCCAGGAGCAGGCCCAGCGGGCACAGCAGATGGCGGCCCAGGCCGCTGCCCCGCCGCCTGCGACGGCGCCCGCGGACACCGGGATCTCCCAGACGGACATAGACAAGCTGAAGCAGCTCGCCGATCTGAAAGCCTCGGGCGTCCTCACCGACGCCGAGTTTGAGCAGCAGAAGAAAGAGATACTGGGCACCAGCCTTACCCGAAAGCCGGTTCGGTAAAAATAACACATGCGAGACGGTCAGGATTGTGCTAGTGGACCGTCCCATATATAGCTTTACATTAGGATGAGAATGTACTATGCTTTCAGCATGGGAAAACAAAGAAGATTAACAGGGGAAGAAAAGCA